>Ga0247609_10001720_pt1 | contig 25071 bp, 34 predicted proteins | sample 172DNAGHGlowgp2_FD_193487 | JGI IMG/M metagenome (GOLD analysis project Ga0247609, IMG submission 193487) | Sheep rumen microbial communities from Palmerston North, Manawatu-Wanganui, New Zealand - 1728 DNA GHGlow gp2 | ecosystem: Host-associated > Mammals > Digestive system > Stomach > Rumen ...
TCAGCTTTCAGGCTTAGTTCTGATTGATATGAGTTTAGAATATTTTTCTTAATTCTTGAATAACAACACCGTATATCACTAAATAAAATTACTTCTCTTTTTAAGAGAGCTAGGTTTTTTAATGCTAAAAATTTCTTTCTTGAATCGTTCATAATTACACTTAATTTATATTATACTATACTAGTAAGGATTTTCAGGGAACAAAAAAAAAGATAGGCAGTGTAGTGTATCACTGCCCACTGCCCGAAATGATTTTTTTTCTTTTACAACATTAATAAAACGACTGCCACTAAGGTTGCAATAGAAGAAGCAACTATTAATGCAGTAGCCATTTTATCCCTCTTAACAAGGGTTTTCATGTTGACAATTCTTACGTTCTTCATAACAATTGAATTTAAAAAATTAAACAATGTATTAATTATTTCTATATATAAGGCATTTTCTTGCTTTTGGAATGGAAAAAGAGAAATACACCTATCCCAAGCTGTTTCTCTTTGGCAGTTTTTAGAATTCGAGGAACAAAAAAAAAGAGGATTCTGTTGCCAAGCTCCTCTTTTATACTCCGTCACCTATTGTGCAGTGGTTTTTGCACTCATCCCTGATGTACGGTTACCTTCACAAATGTGAAGTGAAATCCATCTGGGAGCGTCGTGGCGCCTTCAGGAAGACGTCCGCCGGTCAGCTGAGCTACAAAGATGCTGTCGCCATCTTTGAGTTTTACATTAACTCGATTACAAGGCAAACCCAGCACCCTAGCTGTATCTGCATGACCAATAGCGGATACACCATCCTTAGGAAGGCTATCTACAGGCTCTGATGTGATTACCCACTTCTTAGTGAGGTCTAACATCTGAAATGAAAATGCATTGCACACTACGTTCTTTTCCATAATCTGTTTGGTTTTTAAATTAAACATTAATAATTATTACCTCTATATATAAGGCATTTTCCTTCTTTTGGGAAGGAAAAAAAGGCAGTGGGTTTTCACTGCCACCGTAGAATCGCAGCTAAGATGAATCCTGCGATTCCTATCAATAAGTAAACCGTCTCTAATTTCTCATAGAGACTTATTTCACTTCGCTTTTTCATAATTTTTTTTTGTTTTAGTTATTATATTAATAAGGCATTTCTTTTACTCCTGGAAGGAAAAAAAAATAAAGAGGTCTATATCTATCTCAGACGTTGACCTCTTGCGAGAATTACAATAGATAAAGTATGTTACCATTAATAAGGCATTAAGGGGAAGAAAAAAAAAATGGCCAAGGGAACCTTTAGAAATGTTTTGGGGAGTAGTGTCTAGCGTCAATGTTTGCGGTTCCCCGGCCATCTATACAAGATTCATTTATAAGGAATTAAGGGGATATAAAAAAAAAGGGTCTACTCTCACGAGCGAACCCCCTTGAATGTTGTGGTGGAAAAATTATTTAAAAAACCACCACACTCTAATTGAATAATGAGCTTTACCAACATGTTCATATATAAGAGTTTAAGGGGATAAAAAAAAGAGATCTATATCTTCTCAGACTTTGACCTCTTTACAAATAAATCATGAATAATACTGAATTCAAACTAAAACTACATATATAAGGAATTAGGGGGATAAAAAAAAGAGGTCTATATCTATCTCAGACGTTGACCCCTTAAATACCAAAAAAAGTAGTTAAATATTTTAATACCTATACATAAGGCATTGAGGGGATAAAAAAAGAAAGCTCCACCCTCACGGGCAAAGCTCTCAAAGAATAATATACTACTCTTCAACAAGTTCTACTTTTTCTATTGGAGTGACTTTAGTAGTTTCTCCTTCCAGGGTTGCTGAGAACTTCGTAACCCCTGGATGTTTTAGCATTACCTCGCTAATAGGAGATATGATATACTTTTCAATATTTCTACTTAAGTCTCTAGCTCCATAGAGAGGATTACACTTACTTATGGTATAATCTCTAAGGGCATTATTTACCTTAATATATATCTTGAATTTGCTCAACTTCTTTTTTATGTCAAGCATCTCGATATTATAGATCTTGATTAGATCTTGTGTAGATAATTCATTGAATACTACAATCTTATCAAGTCTATTCAGGAACTCTGGTCTAAACTGTTTTTCTACGGCCTTCATAATGACAGCCTTATTTTTCAAAAGCTTATCTTCTCGGTTAGGAGCACCAAAGCCGATGTTCTTATTATTCTTAAGTTCCTTTGTTCCGGTATTTCCTGTAAATATAATTACACAGTTGGAGAAATCGACTTCCTCTCCATTTGCCAATTTACATCTACTTGTTTCGAGAATTCCAAGCCAGATGTCATATAGGCTAGGGTGAATTTTATCCACTTCGTCAATTAGAATGACGGAGTGCTTTTTTCTTCTCACTTTTTCAAAGATACAATCCTCTCCATATCCTACATAACCTGCAGGACTACCGATGAGTTTTGACAATGAATGTTCCTCTTTAAATTCACCTCCATCGATCTTTACAAGATTGTCCAATGAACCGAAGAATATCTTAGCAACTTCTTGTGAAATAAGAGTTTTTCCTACACCACTTGGTCCAACAGCCAATATACTGCAAAGAGGCTTTTTCTCATTCCTTAATCCTAAGAAATTTAGCTGTAGTGCTTGAGTAATTGTATCGATTGCTTCTTGCTGACCAATAACTCTCTTTTCGAGTTCGGCTTTCATGTGAGCAATTTTCTCTCGATCTGTTTGATTTATGCTATCAACAGGTACTCTGGAAATACAACTTACTGCCAGTGCTACATCTGGAATAGTAACCTCTGGCCAAGTTTTCTTTTGATTTCTTTGCTTGTTCAAGGATTTTTCCTCAGCTTCAATGAGATCTTCGATTTCTGCACATTGGTCTTTTAATTCTGTACCTTTATCGAAATCTCTATCTTCTTGAACAGCCTTTATCTTTTCCTTCACCAGTTCTTGGAGTTTTTTCTCCAATTCATCCTTCTTTTCAGATACTAGTTCTACTCTTCGTAGGCTAACAATGGCTAGTGATAGATCTAGTACATCTACAGCTTTGTCTGGAAAGTTCTTATCTGTTATATAACGATCACTCCATCTTACGCAAGCCTCAATGACTTCCTTACTAACCTTTACTCTATGGAACGATTCATATTGACTTTGTATACCCTTCAGAATACGAATTGTTTCTTCCGCAGTTGGAGTAGTTACGTCGACTTGTGTGAATCTTCGATTAAGTGCTGCGTCTTTTTCGATAAACTTTCTATATTCATCGTTTGTAGTAGCACCAATACACTGGAATTCGCCTCTACTGAGATAAGGTTTAAGGATATTTGCCCCATCACCATTTCCACTAGAACCACCATTACCTACTAAGTTATGAAGTTCATCGATGTAAATGATAATATCCTTGTTCTTTATGACCTCCTCAATGATTCTTTGAAGTCTCTCTTCGTATTCACCTCTATACTTAGTACCTGCTACTAAGTTATTGAGATTCAGCGAGTAGATCTTCTTATTCTTAAGTCTCTCTGGAACATTACCCTTTACAATCTGTTGAGTTAATAATTCAACAATACTGCTTTTTCCTGTTCCAGCTGCACCTACCAAAGCTACATTAGCTTTCTTTCTTTTTGAGAGAATTTCAATAATGGACTGTACATAGCCATCTCGTCCAATCACTGGATCATATTTTCCTTCCGCAGCTTCTTTATTCATATTCTGCGCAAATTGATCTAGGTATGGAGTTGTGCTATCCTTATCCATCATGTTTTCCATTATAGGTCTATTATCTCCGTATCTCTCGAAGTCATCTGGATCATCGTCACTATCTTCTTTATCAGCATCAACGAATTCGGCTTTATCTTCACTTTCCGTGATATTCTTAGCGACGTCTTTAAGAATATTCATCAAGTCACTGAAATTCTTTATGCCTTTATCGTATTTTTTCTCCTGCTTTTTTTTATTTCCATTAGATTCTTCAAAGGCTGTAAAGAAATCCTGTGGAGTAATTCCTAGTGGAGCAAACATTTCACTCACTAGTTCGTCGTGCTTAAAGATAGCATAGAATATAGTATCTAATTCTACTATTTCTTCTCTATTTTCCAACCCTTTCACAAAATCCATTGCCTCACTAATAACTCCGTCCAGTAGAATACTGCATGGAATAGTATCATCTTCAGTCTTATCTTGGATTTCCTTTGGAATAACTTCAGAGACAGTTTTCTCTCTTTTTTCCAAGTATTCTAAAAGACTGTAGACCTTGTTTTCAATTTTGTGAAGAAATCTTCCTACAGCCGGACAATCCCCACCTTCACCTAAGTACTTGTTTATTGCAATATGTACGAAAGTTTCCGGTATTATCCACTTATAGTGATTTTTCTCCGTACGTTCTTTACAACGTTTTAATATTTCTTGAACTTCTTCTGAAATAATAATGTGTTTTGACATATTAAATAAGTATAAATTTATATTGTTAATACTATATCAATATTAAGAGTCTCATGGGTTTGGAAAAGAGAAAACCGTATTGTGATAAAAATTATCAAATATTATTATTTGATTATTAATAGGGTTTGTTTCTTTTTCCATTAAAACATCACATAGGTTTCTTAAATCTTCTCGTACAAGTTCATGAAAACAGCCACCGAAACCATTCGGGAATATTATCGTAACTGGATTATCCTGATCAGTAGCTTGTAATAGTTTTCCCATTAGGATGGATAGTAATATTCTACCTGCTTGAACACCAGATCCCATTTCAAGTTCTGAAAAACTAACTTGTTTTGTATGGAAAAAATAGTAATGATCTTTCCAGGTTGCACTATCTACCTTTCCTCCGCCAGAGTTGATTATTCTATTTACCAAGTAATTTCCAACATTTTTCCTCAAATCTACACTAGAGCTAATGAATTTATTTGATAATTTAAGGTTATCGGGGGAAAATAGATTCATAGAATCTATGAAATACAAATTCTTGATTGGCTTAAGAAATTTTTGAAGAATTTGTGGAAGAATTGGTATTTTCCAAGGATCACTAGGAACATCCAATTTTATTAAGGCTTCATTATCTTCATCATATTCTAAGTAGTCTTTATTAAACCAGTTATTTTTTAGAATTGCATCTTTAGAGCTATAGTCTATCGTTATTAGGGCATTTACTTTTTTATCTATTTCTTGATATAAAGCTTCCCTAACAATAAGTCCGTCCTCCAAGTAGATACCATATATTATTATTTTTTCTTTTATATTAGGATCTTGAAAACCTATGGAAAAGTTACCCGTAAATAATTTAATCTTGTCTTTCCCTCCACTAATTCTCTCTAATAGGTTAGTTACTAAAGGAAAAGATCTTTCAGGTGAACTCCACCATACTGAATTAAGATCAAAAATTACTTCATATTTTTCTACTAATTTTATATCTGTTATCATACAATATATTTATTATCATACAGTAATAAGGAAAAGAAAGCTCAGGGAATTTACTTTTTCCCTGAGAAAATTTTTAAGAACACTTTCAAATCAGTTACGTCTTCTTTAAGCTTTTCTGCTTCTTCTACAAAGATATCCAGTACTCTATCATAAATGATACTGGGATCTTCTCGATAATTTGACACATCAACCTCAGGCTTTAGTTCAGTAATACTAGTATAACCGTCCCTCTGTTTTAGGAGTTCTCTTTTAGTCATCCAGATTGATATTTTACCCGTATCTTTATCTTTTCTAACCTGAAATATTATACTAATAGATCTCTGGCCAAATTCACTAGGCTTGACATAAGGAAGAGTAATTGTGCAGCATAAGACACTGAATGACCTATCTACGTCATCAATGATGTATAAGGTATTATTTTTTCTTTTTTCTGTAGACGATTTACATAATCCAGCTGCCCTAAGTCTCTTTCCATAGCCTGTTGCAACTTTCATAATATTATTCTCAGACGCCGTTAACCACTGAGAGAGGTTTGAATGTTCATCCCAAATATCACTATTTTTAGATTTCTTGAATGTATTGTCTAAGTAATTATTTATCCAATCAACTAACTTATTTGGATCTCCAAAGACATCAATGAATTTACAGATATTTGTTCTTATTTTTCTACTTACGTGCTTAGGAGTAAATAAGACGCATAATGTATATATTCTGACACCTTCATATCCAGAGATAAACCAAGAACTACCTGTAATAACATTTAGTTCTACTAGGTTATTTTCAAGATATCCGATTAGTGTTTCTGGTTTTCCAAATTCATTCCCATCGCCAGGAGAATATTTAAACTTATTAAATCTCGAAACATGTTCCTTGAGATAATTAATTGTTTCCGTCGTCGACATAATTAGAATAACCTTTATCAATTAATATATGCTTTAACATTCCCTTACCTTGTTCAGATTTTATTTCCCTTTGTAATTTCTTAATAAAAGTAACTACCTCTGGTGTAGGAGATTTACCTAGCATTTTCTCTAAGTCACTTAGTAATTCTCTTTCTTTTTGATCAATTGCACTATTTTCTATAGAATTGAGTATACTAAATATGAGTATGTAATCTAGGTATCTGGATTTTTTATAAAACTCCGAATAGGATTTAAGAACTATATATATCCAAATTAATGGAATAATTATTTTCCATAAAGTACCCATTGTTTCCCATAAAGTAAATTCTAATTTACCTAGTATTAACCCAGATATGATAGAAATTGCATAGAAACATAAACTTTCTAGAATTAAATATTTTTTATAAAGTTGTTTAAACATTTTAGTAAAAATTTATGGGGAGTACATAACATACTCCCCTGGTTATTTTAATTCTTTTACTGTAATATCCTCCATTCCTGAGCTCGGATTGCACGATTCAACTCCGAGTTCCTAAGTTTACCTGAGAACTTGTCAGTTGGGTAATAAGGATGGAAGTTTTTAATAGGACGTTCCAGATTTACATCTAAGACATTATATGTATTTACTGGTTCTAGCCATAAAGATTCACCGTCATCATGAATCTTAAATACGGTGAACTTGTTATCATTTTGGAGAATATCTACATATTTTCCATCAAAGAATTTATACACATTCCATCTTAGACTATCTCTTAGGTTAATGATAATAGACCTAGAGATTAAATCACCAGAATCCATACTAAAAATCGGAAAGTCTGATCCATTCTCTTTGACATTAATAGGCTCATCGTCCCCAAGAATCTTTTTAGTACTTGCTGAGATTAGGTCTTTCTTGACATAATCCGACAAACTCTTTCGATTCTTCCTCATCAATAGACGAATAATATCCCCGCTATTCATATTTAGGGTTTCTTCGTTTGCCTGAAAATCATCTTTCCCTGTCTTTTCACCTACCTTTGTAAGAGTTAGGGTAGGCTTCAACTTATCATCTAATCCAGGACTAGTTACCTGATAGAGATAAAAGCTACTACCTATTGCTGTGTTGTTGGTGAAAAATGGAAAATACTTTCCAATTAATGTATTTGCATCCTTCATTTCTTTTTGTAATTTGTTGAGTTATTGTTATTATTGTTAGTTCCTTGAAGTCTAAGTCTTGTAGTTATTCGCCCTTTCGTTAGATCATAAGGGCTCATCTCTACCTTAACTTTATCTCCTGCCATAATTCTAATATAATTCTTTCTGATCTTTCCAGAGATAGTACAAATTATCTCTGGGGATCCGTCTAAGTTTAATTGAACTAAGAACATTGAATTTCCTAGTTCTTTCAATACTTCTCCTTCACTTTCTATGTTTCCTTGTTTCATTTTATCATTTTGGCTGATAGATCAAACTCTAATTCTAGCTCGGTGAATCTTTCTTTGAGTATATTCTTCTTTAGAATTTCTGTAAGTTCATTGTTATGGGTGGCATATTCTACTACCTTGTTTACGTTTATCGTAAGATGAACATACTCTTTTGGTTTAGATTTTGTACCAAGATTAATTACTTCAAATGAAGATACTGCTGCAGGATTACCATTTCTAGCATCATTGACCTGCTTCATTAATATCTCGCTTAATGAAGTTTTTCCAAAAAGTGATTCAATAGTATTCTTAGCTGCTTTTTGATCTACCTTTCCTTTACCATATCCTCCTACAGCTTTTACTCTTTGACAACTTTTTTTGGTTGAAGTTTGGGTATCATGATATCTATAATATTGTTCCCACCATTTAATAAAGTTATCAAAAGACTTGGTTATGAAGGATTTATCAAATGTCTTGATCTGTTCAATAATTATATCATTTATTGGAATATCAAAATATTTGAAGAATTCTTCATAGTAAGAGTAAGACAATGCATTAGGATCCATTATATATTTACAAAATAGCTTGAATGTATTTACTACATTAGCATCCATTGTCTGTTGTTCTGATATATATAATCCTCTGCCACCAAACAATGAATAATCACTATTGTAGTAGATTATCAGGAGCTCTTTTACAATGGCCTCGATGTATTGTATTAATGTTTCCTTAAGCATTTCCGGAATTTCTTTTACTCCAGAAATACTTGAGAATGCATAAGGTTCTAGGGCTCGATAGAAATATTGGAAATTTATATGAGCACTACCTAATAACGGTTGTCTTGCAATATCACATGCATTTGTAGTCAGGGTTTCCCAAAAATCTTCTATCCTAGGTGAATCATTTTCTAGGATTTTTCCACTGTCTACCATACTCTGAATGTTCGTCTTATACTTTATAGCATAAGGATCGTTTTCATCAAAGTAACTCAGTTTAAATACATCTGATACTGTTTTTGCCTCTTTCGGTAGTTTATTTACGAAAAGATATGCAACCTCTACTTTATCTTCACTTAAGAAGTTGGCACAATATGGTTGTGCTTTTTTGGCAAACACTGTACCTAAGAAGAAAAGTGTTTCCTTTTCAGAGTCATATCTATGTCCAGGAATGAATTTCCTCGTCTTCTTATAGGACTTACAACTAGCTAGTCTTGTCATTTCATCAAAGCAATCATTATACTCAGACATCTCTGGTGAGACAAGCTTAATATCTGTGCAAGCATCATCATCACTAAATGCGATTTCAAATCTTTCTTGAAAATGCCCTTTTTCTAATGTGCATTCTGTCAAAAGATGGCCCATGTTTTCATTATTAACATAATTGCCTACGCCTACCCAGGAATTACCTAGCTTAATTTCTATATTACGCGAATTGTTAAACCTAGCTTCAAGACTATCTATACTAAAGTTTTCGATTTCACCTAGATCTATCGCTTTAGCAGAAATACCTTGAAGATTTAGATTAGAAATGAATTTTGAATTCTTTTTGTTTTCTACTGGAACAAAATATACTAAATTTCTTTCATTTTGAAATAGTAAGTCATAGTCTGTAACTAATCTCCACTTCATACTTTACTTTAACTTTAACACTATTAAATTTAATAATATTACCACCAAAAAATTTGTAAACATGTTTCAGCTCGTCTTTAAGCTGATCCGTCGGATTTTCTATCTCAGATTCTTGTACCAATGTTAGGATAGCCAATTTATAACGTTTTTTCATTTCGTCTGGCTCTATTAATTCACATTTAAATACAAATCCATCTAAGAGTTCACAAGCTGTTCTTAGTTCTGGTATATCCCAGCAGTCTCTATTGAATTTTGCTTCAATAAATTCTTCTAGGGAATTTACCATATTAACATCAGAGGTTGGAGTTCTTCTACAATCTATCCAGCCACCTTTCTTGTACCAGTATAGACTTTTGTTAACTCCAGCAATTAATCTCCGAATTACTTTTTCGGTACCATTGGCATCATTTGACATTTAGTATACAATTTAGAATCGATCCTAATAGGAGATCCATAGTTACTGCATATCTTGAATTAAAATGTTGTCTTTTCTTTTCTGGATAACAGGAATAAATGCGTATACTCCAGTCATTCTCTTCCACTTTTAGTGTTACTTGAAAAGTATCTTTAGACCAAGAGTCATGGAACTCATATGTCCCAGATCTAATTGATTTTCTAATATTGTCAATCTTTCTAGAGTACTCTTCATCTAGTTCTCTTGTTGAATTATAATGATAAGTACTTAAATACAATATTGAATCTTCTTCTGTTTTATGAAATTCACTACATAGATAAGGAACTTGGTCGTTTATTTTGGCAAAATTCCAGTTTGAGAGGGTAAATTCTGGAGGATCCTTCTCAAGTTTTTCAATAATATTGAATTTCTTAGGAATAAGTAGCTTTTTGAAGGGTTCTATGTACGCAAATACTTCACCAGTATCTAATTGATAGTATGGATAATTTTCTACCTTTACTAAGTCTTTAATGAAGGGTTTATCTTCCAAAGAATATTTAAAATACTCTTGATTATTACCAACTATCTGATGAAATGCTTCTTTTCTAATTATACTAATCATTTCTATTGTTTTTAAAATAATCTATAATACCTTTTGTACTAGACCAACTTACTCTTTCACTCAATAGTGATCTAGACGTTGGGGCAAATGTTTCATTGACCGCATCTACATACATACTACAAGTGAATTCATCGCCAAAATATAACCTATCCCATTCCTCTGAGAGAAGAATGTCTCTTATTCCCAGCTGTTCTATAGCTAGATTATCAAAACCGATTGTTTTATAGTATTCACTACCTTTTCCACCCTTTCTGAAATCGTAGATAAATTTCTTTACAACTCTTCTCCATTCATCCAAGTGTTCTGGCGCCATTCCTTCAGCTCTACCAAATTGCTTGAATCCTAAGATTAAAATTTTCTTATAATTCAAGTTACCTAGCATTTTCACTAGGTCTTCGATTGGAAATAGTCCAACTATGACGTGAAATACTACTTTAGACGACAGTATAAATCCATCTGTTATCTTTACGTTTGGCTCGAACTTAGAAATACTAACACCTAAGTACTCGGATTTTCTGATGATCGTTTTTATACTAGGACTTACTTCAGTATGTTCATTTTCTTCCGAAAATGGTCCCATACTTTTCAAGTAGTCTGTGTATGGGAGAAGATGTTCGTAGTTTAAGGTCGTTCTTACACTAAAACCTTTTTCTCTACACCAATTAATTAATTTTGCTGCATCTTCAGGTATTTCCAGAACATTACCTCCACCAATAGCAATTTCTATTCCGCAAGAAGGTAACTCATCCAACATTGATATAGTTCTATCTAAGTTAAAAGATTTACCACTTGGACAGCTAGATTCATGACAATATGGACAACCTTTATTACATTTATTGGTTATCTTTAAGTCAATTGAATCTGGAAAATCCGGAATAAATTTACTATCCGTAGCTCTGAGTAACCTCTTTTCTTTCCCACCGTCTATCAGGTCATGAACGAAATAATTACCATTGATGTAATTACTGCGACTATGGGATTTTATATCGGTCTCAATACCATCAATACTTGCTCTATTGTTTGTTACCCAAGTTCTTCTCATAATTCTCCAAACTCTTTACTAATTATTTTAAACTTTTGAATAATAAAGTTTTCTCCAGGTATAGACTTTTTCTTTATGAAATTTACTTTATCATTTATATAATTATCTATATTCCAAGTCGTTTGTCTAAATTTTTCAAACGCCTCTGATTGTAATGTTCGAAAACTTGTAATAAAATTACAAGAAGCCCATACTATGGTATCTATTCCTAAACCTATTGATGCTATTTCTCCATAATCTGTATAAAGTTCAGAAAACAATATTAAGTCATTTGGATTATTTCCCTTTCTTTGACAGATTGGAAGAAATTTCTTCTGGTTATAATCAAAGTAGATTGATTGTAATATATTTCCTACTTCTTCATCAAGAACTATTCCATCACTAATCTCCTTAAGATCCATTAGTTCAAATTCAATTTTTCCGATTGGATCCCCTAAGTCTATACTAGCTGTAAATTCAGGTTCAGATTCATTAAAGAAGTCGTATTTTTCCTGTGTAAGTACTCTTCCATCAGAGTCTATGAACAGTAATGATCTTTCGTTGAAAATAAAATTCTTTAAAGATTCTTTACTTTCCCAAACGAGTTCATCATTATCCATACTTTGATGATCTACGCTAGGTACACTAGGATAATTAGGGTAATCATCGTATGAGTCATTAGTTTTACCTTGGAGAATTCTATTATCAACATATTCTTTCACCCAGTCAAATATGACTCCCTTACATCCAGTAAATTCTACAATGACTTCCTGGAGTTCCTTTAATGATTCCCAACCTGCACAGACTAACCCTGAACTATCCCCATATCCGTGAAGTAATCCACAGGCATACTGAATTTTTCGTAGAACGCTGTTATATACTCTGGAGTCTTGTCCAAAATCCATTCCCCCAGGAATATGTATATAACCTTTTTCATCTTCATCTAAGTCCCAATAAGGACTATCTGTTTTTAACAAACTGGTCTCATCCGTATCTATAACAATAGAATGAGAAGAGCTTGAATTTGTTTCTGGTAAATTATACCGATAAACTCTTTTTATTTTCATAATACATATTGTATTGTTTCGTACATAATTAAAGAAATAGGGGGAAAAGAAATGGGCTCATTAGAACCCCTTTTTTGTCTCTTTATCCAATGTCTGTAAGATCGTAGGTAAATTTCCTACTCCCCAAGACATTGACTTGATAATACTTCCTGCAATATTATTACTAATCGGATAACCTTGAATAAATAGGTGTGATAACTTACAGTAGCTAATCTCTTTTGTCCTGCAATAGTTAGACTTGGCTACTCCAATAATAGGGGGATGTTTTCCGTTAAGAGCTTTTGATAGATGCATTCCTAAGCCATCTTTTATATTCCCATCATTATCTTTTAATAAGATATACCCATCTAAGATAATATACTCAATCCCATTTAATGATATCTTCCTAAGTAAGTCTAGAATTGGTGGTAATTCCCTTTTATAGAACTCACCTGGAATATAAGATGAATATTTATCACTGGGAAGAATACTTTTTATAATATCATGTGGGTAGGAGCAACCCAATTCAAAGATCACCCCTACCGTATGAGCTTCTTCTGGAAGATAATAAGTATCAATTGCTAGAACCACCTAAGTCAATGATTTTAAGATCACCTACCCTATCTTTTAAGAAGAATTCGTAATACTCATCCTCGTCATTGATAAGAATAGTATAGGTATTTTTCTCTTGATCGGTCAAGGATAATATCCATTCATGGCCAAACTTATGTTTTAGACCAAGCTTCGATATTCTGAAGATATAAAGCTGGGATTCATCATTATAAGTTTCACCATTCTCTTCCTTAACTGGCCTGATAGCTGCTACCAAGTTAATTGAATAGCCTAAGAGGTTGCTTTGGTCCTTATTCTCTGCAAGAATCTTAAGCCCCTTGAATGGTATAACTTTTCGATTCTCGTCAAAGTATTTACCTACTAAGTTATAGTAGGAAGCAGTCTCGATCATATTCATGTGATGACTGTAAGGAATAAATTTATGCATTATCTTTGGCTTTCCCTTATCCTTTTCATCAATCATGATAAAGCCCTCTGGAATGATTCTATCCTCCTTAACTTCTGGATCCTTTCCTACTGTATATTTAATTAGGTAGGTCATTGTAACAGGTTCATATCCACTAATCTCGTGAATATGCGCTTCCTGATAGTTTTCTTTGATTTCATCATTCTCCAGGGTTTCATAGGTGGCAAAGATAACTTCGGTTTCAACATATTTTAGTATATTGCCACCACCAACTAACCACTTATAGTCTCCTGGTTGGAAACTATAATCTTTAATAAATTGTTCTTTAGTCATAACTTTATTATATCTGTTTTTAAAGGTTTTTCTATTATCCAGGGTTCTATATAACTAGTAGTTGTTATAAACATTGAAAGAAGTATGTTTGTTTTGAAAAAACCTATTAGTCTACGTTCATCGTAGAACCTAGGGAATACTTCGCCTAGTGAAAAACAAAGGTCATCTGGTAAATGATGTCCTGTCATTAATTTCACCCTATTTCTCGTACTAGAACTAATTTTTATCGAAGTTGCAGGTATATCATAACATTGTATGTTTGGGGAAGTACATCCTTTAGCCAATTTAGATATAGTTTTCTTCATATACTCAATCAGTTCTAATTTCCTACCATAGAGTTCGTAGAGTTTAGGGGTATCCTTAATGTCAACTTTATTTAGGTTTTCCTCTATGTATAACCACTTTTTCATCCAAATATTTAGATCTAACTCCGTACCCATTATAGATATTGAAGTAGATTCTACTCTATATAGAGTTTTGTTATCTGGGAAATAATACCATTTTTCAGCAATCATATCCAAATAAGATCTCTTCGCTTACTACCTAATATTGGATTTTTGTAATAACCCTTATTGACTAACCAAAGATCTATACTTTCCCAGTCAACAACGGGTTTATATTCATCATTCTCATCATAGTAATCAATGAGGGGCATCATTGCACCATGATCGTCTATATAAACATCTGCATACACTTTCCTACTAGGGGGATACATACTATCATCTATGGGAAATTCATTTACAGCATATAGGTGAATTCCTTGTTCCCTAACAAGATTTATAGCAGGTAGTAGTGTATCTGGACAACCAGGTACAGCAACATGTTCCCTTTGTGTGTAGAGAATGATTTTGTGACCATTTCTTTCTAATTCTTTTAGAACTTCAAATGCTCCAGGTATTATTTTTCCTACCCCCGGCCACTTTTCGTAAACTAATGTATTATCAAAATCTACGGCAATAATTTTGCCTCTGCTATTTTCAGGCATTCTCTTAATAAGACCCGAAATAAGCTTTTCAGTAAGTTTTCTTAAGATCTTCATACATTGTTAAGGATTTATGGGGAAGAAAAAAGAAAAAAGAAGTCCACAAAGGGCTTCTTTTCTTATAGGAGTGATTTGATTCTTTATCTAACAACTTCTAATTTTTTACCCAATCTTGAAGCTCAAGCATTAGGTTCATACTTTTCAGTGTTTTCTTCAATTCATCTACGATCATAACAATCAGGTCGATTGAAAGAAATCTCTCTTCTTCGTCCTCAGGTTTTTCGTCGATTCCAACGTACAGTTGAAGACCTCTCTTCTTATCGTAAGAGAGTTGGGCCGAGTATGTACGAGTAGGGGATTCCTGCTTACGTTCTCTGATATAGATAGTGCTTGACCAAGATACCTTGAATTCACTTGAATGGGGTTCTTCTTTACTCTCAGGATTGAATACATAATTCAATCCTCTAGAAATCAAACTATATTTAATGATAAACTTTGGGGTTATAACATTAATCCCCGACTTAGTTACTCTTAGATAAGTACTGTCAAAATCTTTGACTGCACCTAATTTGTCGCCAATTGGAATCATTTCACCATCTTCGTGTTTCATCAATTCCGACAGACCTTCATCTAATATGAGTGGCATTGCAGCTGCCTTTTTCATTTCGAGGCCTTCTTCTACTAATGTAATAAATTTTGTTTTTCTCATTTTTTTTTGAAATTTAAAAAGTTATACATATATTTTTATTATCTCTATACATAAGGCATTAATAGGATAAGTAAAAAAAAAGAAGTCTTTGACGGGCTTCTTTTTATGAGTTGTAGGAAAGTAGGTTTAATCAACCAATTCTTCTGCTTTTGCTTCTTCTGGGCTCGGAGCAGTTTTGATTAAATCAGGTAAAACCGCACTGATCATCTCTGCAATGAGATTAACAACTGCGCCAGCAATCTCATTTATCATCTCCTGATTAGGTCGTTTGTTAATCCCAAAGGAAATTTTTAGCCCATCTCTCATAGAAGAATAGTTTAATTCCACATACACTTTTCCTTCCTTCTTTACGTTTTCTCCTAAGAATATCGCGCATACTTGGCACACGCATCCGAATTTGCTGCTTAGGATACGTTCTTCTGAAGGATCTATCTCTACCTCGGACGAATTATACGTGATATCAGCCTTTACGTCGAACTCTTTTGTCCTGATGATGAACCCGAGGCCTGTTTTCTCGAATACCTCCAAGTCCTCTTCTTCTGCACTCACGTTTATTCCGAGTGTCTTGGAAGCTACTTGCGCCAATTTCTTCGTGAACTCTGAATTTATTCCCTCTTTTAAAGAGGTAACCTCGCTGTCTTCGATTGAGCGAAGCCACTCACTGATTAATATCGGTGCAATAAAACCGTTTTCAATTTTAACGGTCTTTTCCCTTAAAATAAAATCGCTCTTTTTCATTTTTTTTGTTTTTAATTGTTAAACATTATTTTTATAATCACTTATCTATAAGGCATTAATGGGATGAAAAAAAAAAGAAGCCCGTCAAACAAAGACTTCTTTTTTTCAGTTTATGTATTGTTTTTTTATTCTGCTACAGTTTTGAAAAAATCTGCTACAGCTACAGTCATGTTCTTTACCCAAGTGTTAGCATCTGGTAATAGTTTACTCCCCAGAGGTATCCACTCTGTAATATCCGTTATTCCCATTCGAATATTAAATCCATTGCCACCGAGATGTTTCTCGAGCTGTAAGAGCACATTTATAGTTACTTCACCCCTTGCTTCATAGAGAAGCATGAACTCTGACCCTCTTAATCTTATTCCGTTCTTTTTTACGTTGGTGAGTTCATTGTTATACTCTCGGTGCAGAGGATATAAGGAATACTGTATACTTTTATTTGACTGAGTATCTAGCAGTTCTATGTCAATTCTATATCCGTTCTTCACTGGTACGATTATCTGGAGGTCTTTGAGTACCAGACGATCCGTTCCAAAGAACTTTTTCAAATAATGCCCCACTATTTTGTTAGGAGCCTTTATCTCACTATATCCGCTTGATATAATAAGATCAAGCATTTTCTTCATTACTTTTTCACAAAACTTCTCATCCTCAGAGAAAAATTTCGTGAACATCTCATCTGCTAAGAATGGGACGTTTCTTTTTTCTTTCAACTCTATAGAGAGCTGGTGATTAATTAATCCTTTAAATTCTGCCATTTCTTAATTTTTTTTTGTGTTAAACAAATAATAAAATTATCTCTATGTATAAGGCATTTACTGGAAATAAAAAAGTCCGCCATAATAGCGGACAATGCTTTTACTTGACATTATCATTATATCTCAGGTTATATTGATACTTGACGAGTCTCCACCAAGTTTCAAATATATCATACACCTGATCTCTATCTAGACCTAGTTGATAATGATCAGGTCCCATTCTGAGAATAGTTTCTTTTATATCTGCCCATTCAGGACTACCTAAGTAGTCTGACATTGCTTCTAGGCAATATTTCAAGTAACCTTCCCCTGGTCCCTCTTTTATCAATCTTTCGGTCCATTCCCAGACAAGCTTTTCCATGCTCTTATCTTCTCTTCTGGTCTTACTAAGAAAACCTTCAAGTGAACCTAATAGCTTGAATGTCTTAAAGTACTTAGAATTTCCTGCAGGACATCCAATAGTTCTTGGGATTCTACAGCTATTTCCAACGCGAAGATCGCAGTACTTACACTTGTCTACGCCCTCTGGTGCTCTCAGTTTTTCTTTACCTTTTGTGAAAATGTCAACAATATTCATAGGACTAAAATAAATTTACAATACATACTTAAGGAATTAACTTCCCCAAATATTCTTCTAACAAGAAAATTCTCCAGAATCTACTATTTCACCCCAATTACTACACTTTTCTACGTAAAAATCAAAGTATTCCTTTTTCATTAATTGTGGTAAAGCTTCGTTAAATTCAACACAGTTTGCGTCTAAAGCATAAAAAGGAGAAATACACTTGTAGTTATAAAATCCAAGAAATAACCTTTTACAGTGTCTTCCAGTCAATGGCTTTATTCTAGAGTATTTCAGATCTTTCCATCCATAATTTAATACAAATCCTGAATGATAGATAAAGTCTACAGATAGTCCTATAGTATATATTCCATGTGTTTTTCCGAAAGATAATATTCCACGTCTCGCTCCCGTGCAATTAAAGATCATACTCTTTAATCGAAAGTCGCTGGAGGTTATTAATTTTTTTAAAGTCAACTCATCAGTTTCTGGTGGTAAGTTACTGAGAGTCTCCATATATTGTGTATATTTTCGCGTATTAGTCCATTTAGTGGGGCAGATAACTGAACTTGGTGTAAGAAAATGAAGTTCTTTAAGCCCAAGATCTTTTTTAAATGTAATATACCACCTGACGTTCATATTTGTATTAATTTACTTTCAAAAATTATAGTTTTTTGTTGATAATTTTTAAAAAGATGAAAAATCTCAGAGAATGAGATTTCTTCTACTCCTTGTGGGAAAGGAAATGAATCACAAAAAATTTTAAACTTAGCGGAGTAGTAAAGACTCGTTGCTTGCTTGTTGGAGAATTTAATTAGGGGATTTTCAATATTTATCAAAGAAGCTCTCCAATACGGAATAACCATAGGAGTAAAATTTAAATTAATATAGTTTAGTCGTTGTGCTTCCGTTAGGCCATTAAAGAATTTGACATAATCTTTGTCTACCCTATAACAGTTACTTAAATTAATGTAAACTGGATTATTAATTGTCCACCAGGCTTTTCTCAGGAAAATTATATATTCTTGTTGGAATCTTTTATTTCCGAGTATGATCCATCTAAATTCTGCCATCTTATCCACTTATAAGTATTAGTCCAATTAGTATATTTAAAGAAATCCCACAGTTTTTTATCACTGAGATAATCTAATCTAGGAAATACCCGCTTATCTAATACAGACCCCTCCCGTTCTCTTACACAAGTTTTTATTAAGTAGGGGGACAATAATTTTATTGTAGTTCTATTAACAAAAGCGTACGTATATTTCCTAAATACAGGCAACTCTATCTCAAAACTTCCAGCAGTAAATACAGGATTTCTTATATCTAAGTTTTCTGAACAATATTTATCCCAATCCTGTACTACACCTGTTCCGCTATTCCCTACATAGTAGTTATTATAGTACCTCAAAAGTCTATTTTGATCTACTACATAAAATTTCATCATTTCTTTTCTAAATACCTCAATAACAGGAATAAGCCTAGCTTCAATTCGCTTATTTCCTAAGAAATGTGCATATTCTTCTGTATATGCTACTAGTACGGCTTCATCTTTCATATTGTATTTTTTATTACAGTATTAAGGAAACGAAAGCCTGCTTAATGCAGAGTCCAGTTTTAATAAGAATTGGCTTGTGATAAGTTTAGAAATTCTGTTATCCCTTTAAACCCTTATATATAGAGATAATTTATTATTATTGTTTAACAATTAAAATCAAAAGAACAATGAAAGAAGGAACAGGACATGGTGGTGACAATGATCTTCCTAAGGAGGAGGTTAAAACCACAGAAGAGAAGAAAGAAGAAGGTTGGTTTAAGAAGGCCGTAAAGAAGGCCGGATCAATTGTAGGCGGTGCCGCCCTCCACGTGGGGTTACCCGCTGCAGTGAGTTACGTGACAGCCAAAGTCGCTGTAGGAGACTGGACAATTCCAGGCTTCGGCAAAAAATCAACAGCAGAAGAAACGACAAGGAACGAAGACGTGGCACAGCCACGCGGCGAGTTCCGTAACAACAACAGCAACAACGGTGGTTACCGTAACAACAATAACTATCAGCCACGCGGCTAGTAGATTGGAAGGGCGGTAACTACTTTATGCGACTCCATCGGGGTCGCTTTTTTTTATCCCCTTAAACCCTTATATATAGAGATAATTTATTATTATATTTTAAAAATATAAAAATTATGTGGAACGACTTAAAACGCATTATTGTCTATGCAACAGCTGCAACTGTTGTGATGGAAATCACTGACTACGCAATAGATGAGGTCAAGAGTTGGTGGAAGAAAAAGAAAAAGAAATCCGAGACCAACGAAGCAGCGTAGATTAAGGTAGTGAATTTAAGACCCTTAATAGGGTCTTTTTTTTTGTTACGTTTTCGTCCCCTTTAAAACCTTACTCGTGTAAGTAAAAATTTATTAACAATTTAAATATTAAAGTAAAATTATGGAAAGAAGATTTAGAAGACAGGATGACAGAAGAACTGTTATTCATGAACGCGAGGATGAGAAAGGTTTGACTCCCATACAAAGAGGAGTATTGGAATTTACTGCATTAGTTACAAAGGTAGGTCTGTGCAGTACTGCCCTTGCTTATGGCGGGATTATTATCCCTGAGCTTATTGGTAAGGTGGTTAGAATTTTTAAGAGAAAATAACAATAAAAGCAAAACTTTATGGATTTAAAGAACATTTTTAACGACATTATGGGTCGTGTCCCAAACAGAAAGCAAAGAGAAGCGGAAGATATTGTAAAAGATCTTCTTGAATGGATAGCAGTTTGGGGTGTAGGTATCCAGTTTGGTAGATATATTAGCCATATGCTTGGAAAACCTAGAAATAACAAATTCGGAAGATCGTGATTCTTTTCATAATAGAAATAGAATCACGATTTATTTTTATTGACTAACACAAAATCTAAAAAATGAAATGGAAAACGACAGAAAAAGCTCAACGAAAACTAAGTTAGTAGCATTAATATTACTATTAATCATCTTAGGTTTCATTACTTGGAATAAAATCAAGAAAGAGCTAGATGAAGTAGAGGAAGCTGAAGAGGATGCGGGTAATTCCGATTATCACAGATTCTTTACTGAAAAAAATAAAGAAATTCCTAGTGTTCAAGAAAATCCTCAATCAGAGGTAACTTCAAAGGATAAAGATGATCCTTTGAGGAAAGAAAGAGCGGAATTAATTGATAACTTAAGTTTGGATATAGCTGAAGCAGTTCTGGACGAAGGATTCGTGAGTCTAAACGTTCATACAAAGCCTAAAGATCCAGAGACTTCTCTGAGATGGGCTTTCGTAAGACTCGAGGTTGCAGAATATGAAGGCTATGGAAGTGATCCAGGAGGAATTCAGGTTCTCTTGGATTTCAGAATCCCAAAAGGAGCATATCCACGATTTAATAAATTTAGTCGAGGAATTACTCCGATACCAAACGAATTTGATTTTATAAAAACATTATTGGGCGAAAGAAAGAAGTCAGAAAACGGAGAAATAGTCGAAGTCAGTGGCGGTTGGAAAGAGCGCTTTGAAGAAAGACTGAAATCCTTCGTTAGTGAAGATTTGAAGTTGATTTATAATCCTGGTAAGAGTCCTAAGGAGGTACTCCTTCTCGAGGTAACATTTACGGAACAATGTGATGGTAAATCAGTTGAAAGATCTGAAACGATAGAATGCCCAAGACCACTCTGGGAAAATAATATATTTGCAGATAGACAGGTAACCGATAAGGATGTAAATCCAAATTCGAAAAAGGGTTTGTACTTCAACATTATGAGAATCTTGGAAAAAGATCGTAATAATGAAGGAATACTTATTGATGACGTTTATCTTTCAAATAGAAACATTAAAAATCTTAGAATTGTTGGTGCATACTTCTCCATAAGATTCACGTATTTTTGGCAAAGATCAGAGCGAAATATTTCGGGAATAAATATGGAGCAGTTAATGGATTTATTGCATGCAATATTTACAGATGAAAGCTATGCAGTATCGGTAGGTGAATATAAGTTCCGGTGGACAAAACTGGCATTGATCGACCCATATACAAATTGGACTGATGAAGAGTGTAAAGAATGTGCATTCAGGGAGTCAGTTGAGGGCGATGATGAAGATTACTTAAATTCAAAACCATACTTCTAAAAAAAAAAGAATGAGGGCTAGGTAAAAACCTAGTCCCTTTTCTTTTTACACCTTGATCTTTAATACTTTTTTGCCCAATCTTCCTTTATAGACTACGACTTCATACTTTTCAAGATCTTTTGCCACAAAGCCCACATTAGCTAACCTAATATCATCTAAAGTTACTTGGCTTCGATCTTTTCTGCAATCGATATCATTGTCGTCTACAATGAGGGCATTTAATGTCTTTCTATCCATAATTATTACATATCAATTTCAACTACATTACCCAGACTTAATCTAGTATTACTTCCTTGTAGTTCTGATTTAGGTTGAGGAGTTTCTGTGTCTACAATGGAGAAAGTATCCAGGTTATGTTTCCCGATTAATCCTTTGTCCATATAAGTTCTAATTGTGTTTGCCATTATGTAGAGAGAGTCTTCTTTTGCCCTATTTCTAATATTATCATAGAGTTTTGTGATTACTTTCTTTACTGTCATAGCTTCTCTCAATTTAGAAAAACTTTCAGTTTCCTCTAATATAAGTAATATTTTTCTAATGATACAAATATCAGCATCGGCAGGACTAAGTCCTCTTGATACTAATCTTGTAAAATTTTTCTTTAGGAGTGGTTTATAAAGATATAAGATTTTTCCATAAACTTCTAAATCCTCTTCACATACGTCCTCATTAGCTTTATGGAACGCTCCTCTAATACTATTGATATAAGACTTTACTATACCAAATTTTCTATTCTCTTGGGCAAGCAAGTCTTCAAGATCAATACACAAATATTCTACCACATCTAATAGGCCAGAGAGATATAGGTTCAATTCTATAGGTTCTCCTGACCCAACTCTTTGTGATAGATCAAATTCTTTTTTATTCATATTCTTAAGTTGTTTTTCTTATTCTTAAGGTATTTCTGGCAGGAAAGATCCATTTATTCCCTTACAAATGTAATTTAAATTTCAGATTATATGTTAAACATTAAGATTAGAAGTACAATACTGAAGAATTGGCTGAAAAATGCAAAACTTCCTCAGCAGTATTTAAAAACAAAAACAGAGATTGAAAATTATCTCAAAGACTTAAGTTATTTTATATTATCTGATAGTGCTAAAGAATATATTAGGTTATATCCAAATAAGTATCGCCTGCAAGATGTTATCTACTACCGTCCTTTATACGAGGTCTTGTCCGAACTTGGATATGATTGTAATAAAGAAAAATGGGATGTAGATTATATCTCCGCTTATAGGTTTACTGATAACTTTAATTTTCAACTAATTGACGTCGGATTTAGTTATACTGCAGGATTTGAATTCCCCACAAATCCTCCGTATCTCTGGGAAAATGATAAAACATCTATTCTAAATTTAAAAAAGATTTTATCAAAAGAGATTTTTGATGAGTTGATAGGAAAGTTTCTAAATGCTGAAAAAACAATTTATCAGTTTGCAGAAGCATTAGATCTTTTACGAGGGATACTACTTGATGAAGAATTATCTTTGACAAAATTAAAATTCTTAAACGAAAAATTAATTCAATATTATGTTTAATGTAGAGAAACTAAAGAGGTATGAATTATGTCGTAGTTTTCCAGAAGACATATACTTAAAATATACCTCTCCTTATTACAATTACCTAAAACGGGTTTTAAGTAATAAGACAAAGTACCTAGGAGTAATTGCATTAAAACTCATAAAAAAGTATGTCCTAGATATTGATTCACTGGCCAAATACCTAGATGATCCGGAATGTAATAGAATAATACAGGGTTTTAATAATAGCGCAGACTTGAGTATAGTATCTATCTGGATAACTGATCAAGATAGAATTAATATACGTAGACTCGATTTCTTAGACATAGATCAACTAGGAAAAGAGGTGTCTTCGTTACCTTATCTTCATAAATTCCAATATTATCCGGGAAGGCCAACTTTTCACTACAATGAATTAGGTATACCAGATCAAGTCGCATCAATTATTGGGAGTGTTGATCTAGACCAAAGAACTCTAAAAATACCAGATGAAGAATGGTCTGAATTGATGAGTGTCTTTTGGGAATACGTAAAGTGTCTATTTAATAGAGAGGTTATGGAAATTAGGTGTAGGGAAAAGTTAAGTAGCCTTGAACTTATTACAGATTCTGAAAATAACAATCTGTATAGATTTTATGTAGAATTAGGTGAAAATGCAATTCTTGATTACCTGAACCTTATGGGACGTGATCCTGCAGAACTATTCGATACTCCAGATTATAAGTCTGCAGGTGATAGATTAAGAGAACATATAAAATGTTTTGATGAACCATCAGGTATTCTTGATAATCCTAGAGCAATAAATAACTTTTCAGATAATCTGAGAAATAAACTTGATAAGTTTTATAAATTTTAGGGATAAGATTTAATATCTTATCCCCTTTTTTTTATCTTAATACCGTTAGTCTGGCTCTTATATTACCGACTGCATCTGAGTCAGTCATATTGTTAATACAAAAACCTCCTTGTCCATAAACACTGTTAGATTCTCCGCCAACTAGGGCGATACCAATAATATCTGGATTCTCTTTCATGCAGGCACCCACACCAAAGCCAGTACTACTAGAACCACCAAATTCAGTTGGAATACCTAGGGTATCAATGTTCGAAATGTACGTAGCTCCAAAAGTAATCTTACCAGAAACATCAGGATAAACATAGGCTGAATTAAGATCTTCAGTCATATGTTCTTCCTTAAACTTAACTCTATAAGAATCTCCCTTACTATTCCAACCTGTTACCCAAAGATTTTTATATCCGTGGATAGCATTTTCAATATTCATGAAACGATAAGGTTGATCCCCATCATTACGAAAACCATTAGCTACTCCAAGAGAATCTGTAGTTCCATTGGTAAAATTATCCCAAGTATTAATTCCCTCGAAGATTTCATGGTGTAAGAAAGTTTTATAATAAGCTGAGAATAAGTATGTCAGAACAATATGTTCCCAATAAGTTTCTTCAACTAAGTTAGGATTAGTGGCCTTCATTAGGTCATTAATCATTTTTGCACTCCAAGGATCAGAGCAATTCTTCCCAGAGGTACAAACTATCCTAGTTCCGTCTTCGCTAACAGTACTATCATACCTACCGAAGAGCTTTGTATAGCATTTTCTAGTATTATTCCAAGTTCCGTTAAACCATTTTCTGAATTTTTGTGGACAGCCATTATTAAAATTAAATCTAACTTAAAAAGTCTGGTTAATAGTGTCCTTAAAAATACCAATATTAACTCTAGGAATTTCTACCAGTTGTAAGTAATCCTCATCTCCAAGATGGCTAGGGGAACCATTCTGTAATTTAGTTAGGTCTTCCTGTTTTAGGTAATTAAATTCTGTTCCATCATACTTCATTTCACAAGGAAGAGCTTCTGTTTCTACCCATGTTTTAAAAGTATCATGTGACATTGTTCCTAAGATTCTAGGA
>Ga0247609_10001721_pt1 | contig 25062 bp, 27 predicted proteins | sample 172DNAGHGlowgp2_FD_193487 | JGI IMG/M metagenome (GOLD analysis project Ga0247609, IMG submission 193487) | Sheep rumen microbial communities from Palmerston North, Manawatu-Wanganui, New Zealand - 1728 DNA GHGlow gp2 | ecosystem: Host-associated > Mammals > Digestive system > Stomach > Rumen ...
AGATAGTCTTCGTCGGTCATCTTTATGCCGGGGGTGTTTAATGAATCGGCATTATAGGCGGTACCGTCGTAATACACCGTCTGCACCATTCGAAAACAAACAGCCTGATAGTCTTCTAAAGGCATTGCCTCCTGCGGATTTCCCCGAATCACAAGCATGACTCCCTTATTTTTCTGAAGTTCCCTGATATCCACTTTATCATTCCTGCATCCTGCGATCCCGAACAGGAGCACCGCCATCATGAACAGGCTTATGAGTTTTACTGCATTCTTCATATCTCTTCCTCCAAAGCATTTCTGCCATATTAACAGTTCCGTGCCCGAAAATGTTGCACTCAGGCATGCAGATCAAGCCAAAAAGTCCCGTGTAATAATGTTACAATAGCTCTATTACGGGGCTTTTAAGTAATTTCAGACCTGACGATCCTGAGGGGAGCTAAAACGTGAAAACAGTCAAAGTAGTGGCCGCCATTATCACCAAAGATGGTAAGATCTTCGCAACCCAGAGAGGTTACGGAGACTTCAAGGACGGCTGGGAGTTCCCCGGCGGCAAAGTCGAGCCCGGTGAATTCCCCGAAGACGCGATCGTCCGCGAGATCAAAGAAGAACTTGGCGCTGACATAAAAGTCACGGGCTTTCTCACCACTGTCGAACACGATTACCCTACATTTCACCTGTCAATGGACTGTTTCCGGGCAGAACTCATGGAAGGTTCTTCCATGATGCTCCTCGAACACGAAGCTGCCAAATGGCTCTCACCCAACCAGCTCGACGACATCGCATGGCTTCCTGCTGATGTGAAAGTGGTGGAGGAGATAAAGGGGAGAGGGTGAAGGTGAAATATGCAATTCTTTCAGTTCGAGTTTATTGTGTCATTTGGAGTCAGCTTCTAAAATAGAAAACGCGATATTGCTTTTTCTGTTGAATTGGCAAGTTTGGTTTTACCATAAACTTTTCATTGTCGGGAGAGGAATATGGAAATCGGCAAATCCAGGCAAAACCGCGCAAAGTACCGATAAAATATGGTGTCAGTTTTTCCGAGTTTTCAAAAAGTACGCCATTTTCGGGTAAAGTGATGCCAAAATATAGACTCTCTCTGCTGTCAAAACTGATGTCAAGTGATGTCAAGCTACATTTGCTATCTCCCTCAACACATGACAATGTAGGATGTAATCTTTAATGAGGATATTAAGATTTCATGCCATCAACCCGGAAGCTTATGAATCAAAACTGTCCCATTAACTGAGGAGAAATCCATTTATAATATAAGAAAATAACAATGGAGAATAATGAAGTAACTATTAGTAAATACTTGAGGTGCTTTTATGATTGAAATAAACAACATAGAATGGAGTAAACTGAAAAAAGAAGACATTGAACTCTTTTTGTCTAGTGAAGAACTGGATAACGATGAGAATTTCTTTTTCGAATTTAAACAGGATGAAGAAAAAACAGAAAAGATAGCAAAAGAAGTTTCGGCATTTGCAAATACTTTCGGTGGTTATATTTTTCTAGGTGTTAGTGATGATAAAAGAATTCTTGGTTGTTCACTATGGAATGAAGAAAGAATTGCCTCTGTTTTACATGACAGAATAACACCCATTCCGGATTTTTCTGTAAGGAAGTTTGTTTTTGAAGTCGGACCTATATACATCATAAAAATAGAAGAGGGTTCACGACCTCCATATATTACTAATACTGGGTATATTTTTGAAAGAGTTTCATCTGAATCTATTAAGATTACACGATCTGACGAGTTAAATCGTTTGTATTCAAAAGGCAAGGATTCGGTTTTAAAAACAAGGGAGAAAATAGAGCTACCTCCACTTGAAAAAGGATTGTTTACGAATTCTTTATGTGGTTATATTGATATGGGGTTTGATTTAAAACTTTCAACAACAAGTAACTTTCAAGAACATTTTTATACATATGACTTGAGTAAGGTAATCGATTACCTGAAGACAACTAATAACAAATATAGTGTATCCAGAATAGGCTGGTCATATTTAATAGCAATTGGTGAGCCGGAAAGTACAGACAAGAATCCATTATCTATACCTTCTGGCTTGAGGCATTTTATAGAAATACTTGCTGATGGCAGCATTCGGACTAGAATTCTGTTGTTTGATAGTAGTAACGGAGATAATGCTATTGTTGACAATGCTATTACTTTGGGATTAGGAAACTTTTATAAAGGAATCTATAAAAGCATCTTCGGAGACGAGTTAATAAAACACTTTGTTTATGCTAGAAAATACGAAAAACTTACAGTTCTTAAACAATTCCGTGCTGGATATGTAGACAGAGGAGATGTTTTAGATAAGTACAATTTGGATCATACAAGTAAATATGGTTCAAATTTCATTATCAATGGGAGTAGAATTCCCTGGACAGATTACCTGACAATTGATAAACAATATTTCAATAAACTTGGAATTCCATATAATGTCGAGGAATTATACTCAGAGTTATTTGGACATCGTTACTTTAATTTGGGGTTTATAGACAATTTGATTATTCCTTCAAAGGACGAGGGAGAGTTATAACTCATATCTAGATACTAAGATAGATGCGATGTGACTTCATAGTTTGTTTATATCAGAAGGGAATGCAATAAATGATATATAAAATCATAAATGAAATCAAATCCGCACTTATAAATGAAGAGTTTTATGCTGCTCTTGCATTAGCACTAACGCTGCCTGATGCTTGCGGTAAAGCAGAGTTTCCAAATGAGAAAAATCGCAAGCGATATATCGGGTGGTATGATAAATATGTTGGCGAATATGAAAAGCCTCCTAAAGTTTATCAAGATAATAACTCAGGTATTCAGTTTGATGAGATGCCATATATGAGTGGTGAGATTATATACTCTTTGCGTTGTAGTTTTTTGCATCAAGAGAATCCAAGTATTGAAAAGAGTGATATCCGCGATCCTCGATGTAAAGTTACGCATTTTACACTGATTATTGCCGGGGCCATAAATGGTGGAAGTTGTAGTGTTTCCTCTAGCCCTATAATGGATTCAGAAGAAAGAACTCTTGAGATAAACATTGTTAATTTGTGCAGCAAATTATGCAATGTTGCGAAGAGTTATTATGAGGACAATAAAGAGAAGTTTGATTTCTTTGAATATGATCTTCAGGATAGAAGAATAGATGGAACAGAATTAATGTGGGGATTTCCAATTCCAGATTGTCCTTCCGAATAATTGGAAAATTCTTACAGGTTGAGTGAAAACCATTCACTTATGTGGGAACGAGTATGGAAATCGGCAAATCCTGGCAGACCCGCTCCAAACGCAATGTTTTCATTACTTTTTACTGTTCTGGATTGAATAGTAACACAAAACAAGAAGTAAAGATTGGTGTATTCCACCTCTCCACTAACCACCGTTGACAATGTTTTGCACGCTTTTGCCAAACTTCACTATTGAGTGTTTCCCTATGAAGCCACCTTTATTCTGGCGTTCATTTCTGTGAAAAGCCTGAAAACAATGCGTTACAGCTGAAAAAACTCAAGACATTTTTATAGGTGTTATATGACAAATGCGCAAAATTTAGTAAATGCAATTAACCATTATGTATCAATACATGGTACCAATGTCATTATGGATAGCAGGCAGGTTCTTAATATTGCTGGTTTGTTAAGCAGTAAAGGAAATATTTTTCCATCAGACTTCTGTTATAACCGTTATAACTTCGGCCTTAATGATTTTTGTGGTCCGTTCTTGCTTGAGTATTTAGGTGTCGATAAGTATCGGCTTCTTGGTGAAAACTATTCTTATTCCGGAGACATATATCATAAGCCTAAAGGTGGTAATGAAGTTGTTGTTGGAAAATGGGAGAACGGAAAGAAAACCATGTATAAAGAAGTATTGGCATCTCTGAGATAAGATTAGTTTGATTTGGATGAAGATTCAGACTAACTGAGATTACACCTTTTTTTGAGTCCTTTTCCGAAGAGCGGAAGGGAGTTCTATTGAATGACCTAATCTGTCTGAAGGAAAGAATAGTAATTAGTTGCATCTGTGTATTTTTGAACCATCCATTCTTTCATGTTATCCGGAGATAGTATCAATGCTTCCTTTCCAAATGCAAAGAAGTAATTCTTGATTTGTCTTTCTGTCGCTTTAATTATCATAGTAAAAGTTCCGTCATGATTATCTTCGATGTCTTCATAAACTGGTCTTCGTGAGTAGTTATAGTCATACATAATCATGCCTAAAGGAGAAAGCTTAATTACATATTCTGTAGGCTCTCCGACAAGATAAGGTATACTGCTATTTTTTATTCTGCTTTCAATACGTTTCTTTTCGTTTTGTGTGACTTTTCCGCTTCCAAATGATCGGCTATGCGGTTTTATTTCGGAAATACGAGACAGTCTAAAAGATGCAATTATATAATCTGATGTCTTTTCTTTTGCGAACAGACCAACTAAATAATGATAATGGGTTTCATGTTCTTCTGATAATTTATATAGCTTACAATTAAACTTTCTACCATCTTTCATAGCAACGGATAGGATTCTTTTCTCGCTCTCAATTGATGAAAGATTCTTATGGAGTTCTTCGATTCTGTCTTTGTAGATAATGCATTCTCTTTCATAGTAAGTTTTTCTCGAATAGTTTTCGACTAGTATTTTTATATATTCACCTTGTGAGATTCCGTATTTTGTTCCATACCATTCTGTATTTTCGGGATAGAGTTCATTATGTGATTTATTGTTGAGCCTAATCTTAAGCGTTTTATCTTTAGGATATTTTTTAAAAGAATTCAGAATATGATTTTTATGTGCTGCTGCTATTTTCCTTATTGCTTTTAATTCTGATTCTGTTGCGCTGAATCTCGAGCTCGATTTTGAGTATTCTGATAATTCAGCCAATATTCTTTCTTCTTCAATCAGAGCTAAATCATCGAAAGACTCATCTTTTGAGTTCTCGATGATTATATTGATGAATCCAGAAATGTTAATTCCTCCAAGAAAATTAATAGAGTCATTTCTGACCACATCATATGCATATTGGCTTAGATTAATGTGTTGTCTTTGTTCAGGACTGTTAGGATTGGATCTCATATCAAGCCTCCGTACATCATATATGAACCTATTATACCCAAAAATAGGTAAAATATGCAAAAATATGAACTAACTCTATTTTTAACCGTACATTCATAAGTTCTCTATTACTCGATAGTATATATGCAAGAGCACAGAACAAAATCAAGTGCTCGGAAAGGAGTAACAGGATATGACAATATACACAACACGTGAATGGAAGGGTTATGGAAAACATAATTACTTCTGGAACGAATACAGATTAGAAGGAGGTAAAGTTCTCAAATATAAATGTAATCGACGAAAACATTTTGATGGGCATGAAAATGAATGGATTAGTTCGGAACGTATGGAAACAAGCTGGTCATTGAATGATCCCCAAATGCCAAATTGGATTAGACAGTACATTTGATGGCGGCGAATGAAAAACAAATAGCGAAATAAGGGAGGATACGACTATGAAAAACACAATAGTAAACGAAATCATGAACAAGATGCCAGCATTTGAGAACAGCAAGTTCACAAGAGCAGAGATGCTCAATGAAATCTTAAAGTTACAGAACCAGATGGCAATTATCGGTTTCGGGGAAGCACATTCAGAAGGCAAGAGATTTTACGACATCGCAAATCATTATTCAGATATGAATCGTGAAAACGGTAGAGTATCAACAGAGAAGATGATGGCTTTCAGGAAAGAGTGTTGCGAAGCAACAGATTGCATCAAGGCAGAGATATCTGGACGCAAAGGTGAGAGTAGAACATTTGATAAGCTGAATTACTTGATTTCAACTCACAGCCTTAGAAAGAACATAGAGATCGGAAATGAAAACCTGAAGACAGAAATTGATGCATTGGTTGTTACTGAAAAAGCAGCATTCATCATAGAGGTAAAGAATACAAAGAGAGATATCTTCATTGATGAGAACGGTCAGTACTTCAGAACAGGTGAGTATCTTAAGTGGGATTCAGATATAGGTTCTAAGTTAGCACTGAGAAGCATTCGTAAGAGAAGTAGCTGAGAAGGCTGGAATCAGCAACCTTAAGATTGTAAAGATTGTGGTCTTCACAGATAACAGGATCAGAGTACACAACAGATGCAGAAGCATTGTTACCTGCTTCCTGAATCAGTTGACATCAGTAATCGATGCTTATAAGGGTGAGAAGTGCATAGCACTTAAAGAAATTGATTCTCTTATGGGATCAGTTGATGAAATGACAACTGTTACTCGATACGCTCCGAGATTTGACTTCGAAAAGTTTAAAGCTGATTTTGCTGAGATAGTAGCAGCAATGGAGTCTCCGGAAGAGACAGAGATTAAGGCAATCAGCTGGAGAACATGGAAAGAGTTCTTCTCAGCATTGACTTTCAGAAGAGCATCGTAAGTAACAGAGTAATAAGGGTACAGATACATAATTCAAGGAGGTAATAACCATGAAACGTAATACTTTAGCAAGCATCCAGATCATTATCGCAATTGTGGTTGCAATATATGTGATAATGCCGGATCTGTTTGTTGGACCTATAGATGATGCTGCATTAGCAGCGATTGCAGGAATAGCTGAGGTGGTGCTTTGCATTATGCGAGCGGTATCGCCACCTTCAAATCCAGAGCCAGAATACATATCGAACGAGTATTACTCAGATGATTATTTTTCTGATGGTAACAACTAACACAGCGGAGGTAAAAACATGAACATCTATTCTACAAACGAGTGGAAGGGCCACGGTAAACAGAACTATTATCACAATGAATATCGCAAGGAGGGCGATGAGGTCGTAAAGTACAGCTGCAATCGATATAAGCATTTTGATGGGAATGAGAGCAGTTGGGAAGAGAAGGAAACCCGCACGGAATCTTGGAAAATAAATGATTCAAGCATGCCGGATTGGTTAAGGAAACATCTTTAATAGAATAAGGAGGATAGATTTATGATGATTCCAATCAATGTAATAGCAGAAATACTCAAGTCAGCTTTGGACTTCGCCAACAATGTTGTGGACAAGTTCGATGATGAGAAGTACGCAAAAGCTGTAAGTGAGATCTATGGCCATACGCCGGATTACAACGAACTCAACACGTTGGCAGAGCTGATCAAGAACGCTACCGATGTCTCCACCAAGGAGAAAGAAGAACTTCTGTTTGCTTTAGCTGACAAGCGCGCTGCAATTCGAAAAACAGAGCTTGAATACAAGCAGGAATGCGCAAAGATTGTTAACAAAGGCTTTGAAAAGAAGTGCAAGGCCGTAGGAAAACTAGTGCTTGCTGTTTCTACAGGCGGTATATCTCTTCTGCCAGATTTGTATCACGCCATAGAAGGTGGCATGAATAACAACCTTGAAATTGTGCCAAATACCAATTAAGGCATCAGTTACAACCCGAAACTATCACACCAGCTTAAAGGTGAATGCCTTTAAGCTGGTAAGTTCAACATACCCAATTTTAGCAGAGATATTCAGCTGGATAAAAAAGGATTGAACAATGTATGCTGTTAGCAGACCAATTAATTATTTTCAGAGGTTAATATTTAACTGTATAACAGCATGAAGTAATGCTGGTTATGATGGAATAAGTTGAAGAGTTTTCTTTCAGAAAACAGAAAGGAGATTTTGAAATGAGACATGTATTTAAAGCAACAAAACTTGGTTGGGAAAAAGAACAGGAAGGAATTTGGTTTGATAGTTCTGATTACACCAAAGAAGAAGCGGAGGCTGAATTTAAGCCTTATGATGGAACTACTCAAAGAGGATACTCATATACAGGTTATGAACGTGATGGTCAAAAATACCATGATGTTACATACTTAGGTGAGTTTCCTGATGATCAAATGCCAAGAAGTGATGCTGATCTGTTTGGCAGACGATGAAATTTATCTTATAGAAAGAGTTAATCAAAGTGTGAATCAGGAAAAAATCCTGGTTCTTTTTAATATTACGATGATTTTTTGTATTTGAGGAATTGGGGCATCACCAAATGTTCGCTCAGATTTGTCCGTTTATTATCCCATCAAATTTGTATAATAATCTTGGAAGTCCTTTTTTACATTTTTGCTGTTTGTTTTGGAGGTGGAAATGAAAATCTTACACTTGGGTGATCTCCATTTGGGAAAATCTTTAGGCGATTTTGACCTGTTTGATGATCAGAAGTTCATCCTTGATCAGATATTGGAACTTATAGATATGAGATCAGTAGATACTGTTCTTATCGCCGGAGATGTTTACGACAAATCGATCCCGAGCGAGGCAGCTACGAGATTGCTCGATTCGTTTCTGGTCAATTTGACAAAAAGAAAAGTTAAGACTTTTATTATCAGCGGCAATCACGATTCTGATGACAGACTGAACTTTGGAAGTCAGTTGTTTGAGAGCAATGACATCTATATTTCTTCAGTTTTCGACGGGAAGCTTCATAAGTATCCCGTAAACGATAATGGAAATGAAGTAAACATTTATATGCTTCCTTTCGTCAAGGCTTCGCAGGTAAGGCATTTCTACCCGGATTCAAAGATCGAATCCTACGAGGATGCCGTCAGGTCAGTCCTTGATGACACGGAGATAGATAATGACAAAGTGAATATCCTTGTTGCTCATCAGTTTGTTGCGGGGCAGGATGAGGATCCCGCGTTGGGAGGATCGGAAAGTGCGGGAACACAGAGCGTTGGTTTGGTCGAAAAGATAGGATACAGGTGTTTCGATGCTTTTGATTATGTTGCGCTGGGACACATTCATTCGCCTCAGAGAGTAGGAAGGGATGAGATCAGATATGCAGGTTCACCTTTGAAATATTCATTAAGTGAAGTAAATAATGACAAGTCGGTTCCGGTCATCACGGTGAACGGCAAGAATGATATTGATATTGAACTTGTTCCGCTTAAACCTATGCGTGACATGAGGCATATCAAGGGAAAGATAAAGGATCTTCTTGATAAGACCAATGTAAAGACACCTGATGATTTTATCTATGCGACACTGACGGATGAGGATATCATCAATGATGCCATGGGTATCTTCCAGATGACTTATCCGAATACCGTAAAAATTGATTACGACAACTCCAGGACAAGAGCGGTTGAGCAGGTCGATATCTCAAAGATCGCCCAAAACCGGTCATTTACGGAGCTTATCAGTGATTTCTACAAACAGATATATGGTATTGAGATCAGTCCCGAAGAGATGGAAGTCATGAGAGATGCAGCCAGAGAGGCAGGTGTTATCAATGAAGCCGATTAAACTTATTATCAGTGCATTTGGACCATATGCAGATACGATGCCGGAGATAGATTTTGAGCAGTTCGAGGATAAAGGACTTTTTCTGATCTCTGGTGATACCGGTGCCGGCAAGACGACTATCTTTGATGCTATATGTTTTGCCCTTTACGGCAAAACGAGCGGCTCTTACAGAGATACCAAAAACCTCAGGAGTGAGTATGCCAAGCAGGGCGTAGAGAGCTATGTCGATTTTTATTTCTCTCATCAGGGAAAGAATTATCACATCCGGAGAAGTCCTGCTTTTGAGCGTCCCAAGCAAAGAGGCGAAGGTGTTATGACCGAGTCGGAAAAGGCCGTTCTCTATATTGAGGGAGAACCGCCTGTGGAAAAGCTTACTCAGGTCAATGATGCGGTCAGGGAACTGCTTCATATCAATTTCGACCAGTTTAAACAGATCGCCATGATCGCTCAGGGCGAATTCTGGGATCTTCTGAATGCGAAAACAGACAAGAGAACAGAGATCCTGCGCACGATCTTCATGACAAGCGGTTACAAGAATATCGAATACAGGCTGAAGGACCGAATGGATTCCAGCCACGCTAAGAAGGTCGCTTCAGAGAAAAGCATTATCCAGCATTTCTCTGAGGTTGAAGCAGACGATTCTGATGAGAACAAGGATGAATTATCCGATAAACAGAATAAGCTTAACGCTTCCGGAACCATACTGGATGCCGGTGAAGTGCTGTCCATCCTTGATAGCCTGATAGATTCAGATGGCAAGAGATCAGAGAAAGTACAGACTGATCTTACGAAAGCGGAAGAAGAGTTCAAGAAGAATAGTGAAGCTCTTGCTACTGCAAAGCTCAATAACGGCTTTATTGAGAAAGTCAGGCAATTTGAGAATGAAGCGGAAAAGTTGAAGGAACGCGAAATTGAGATAAAAGAACTTAAGACTACGCTCGAAATGCAGAAGGTGGCAACGCGTGAAGTCGGTCCTGCTTATAAACTTTGGGATAAGAAGTGTTCTGATGTCGCTGATACTGAGAATAAGATCAGGCAGCAGGAAGCGGCGAAGGCAGAAGCCAAAACCGGCGTTGACGCCGCGAAAAAAGCATTGGAAGAAGCAGAGAAGGCAAAGCCTGAGGCTGAAGAACTCAAGGTCTTTATCAGCAGGATCTCTAATGAGGAACCCAAATACCATCAGCGTGATGAACTGAGGGTCCAGCTAGATAAATTGACCGAAGAAGAGAAAAAGGTCAAAGAAAGAGAAGATGCACTCAAGTCTGATGAGGAAGAATTGAAAAAGATAATCGACTCATTAAAGCAGAAAATCGATGAACTTACCGGAAAGCCTGACGAATTATTCAAGGCTAAGACTGAAGGCAAGGAACTGAAGGACCTTGAAGATGATGTCCGGGATATCCTTGAGAAGCAGGTTAAGGAAAGAGACAGGCGGCACAAGGTCTATGAAGACAAAAAGGAGGATTATAAAACTGCGTTTGCCGGATATGAGAAAGCAACTGCAGAACGCCTGAATGCGGAAAAGATCCTGGATAACTGCAGAGCAGGGATCCTTGCAGACGGACTTAAAGAAGGGGATAAGTGTCCTGTATGCGGTTCCACGCATCACCCCGAACTGGCAAAACTCTCAGACAGTTCTATCTCTGAGGAGAAATTCGAGAATATCAAGACCGTTGAAGCTGATTGCCAGCAGAAGAAAAACAATGCCAATACCGAAGCAGAGAAAGCCAAGACATCGCTGGAAGAATATGAAGAACAGATACGCAGTTCCATTCTTGATTGCCTGAATAACGGCATTATCGGTATTAACGCAGAAGGAAAGAATACAGATGAACTCATTGAGCTGCTCGGCGTAGAGTATGGATCGCTCAAAGAGAAAGTCAAAACAAATGCTTTACTTCAGGCTTCACTTGAGAAAGATTGCAAGATTCTTGAAGATTCTCAGAAAGATTATTCAAAAGCTACAGTCGAGGACACTCAAAAACTTGCAGGCGAGAAAGATGAGCTCTCGGCCAAAAAGCAGGAAACTGCAAATTCACTTACAGAGTGCAGGACCAGTCTGAAATCATTGGAAGAACTAAGTTATTCCGACTGGAAGACTGCCTCCAAGGAGATGGAAAAAGCCGGAAAACGTGTTGATGCAATCAATAAAGCAATTGAATCAACACAGTCTGAGAAGTCAAAGGCTGATAAGAAACTTGCAGAGACTGAATCTGCACTGACGGTTCTGGGAGAGAATCTTAAGACTCAGCAAGATGAAGAGAAAAAGCTGAAGGAAGATCTGGATAAGTTGATTAAAGAAAAGAACTTTAAAGATATAGATGAGATGCTCGGATATGTAGTTGAAGAGACAGTCCTCTCAGAAACAGAGGAAGAAATCAATAAATACAATCAGGCCGTATCAACCAATAAGACCCAGCTTGAGCAGGCAAGAGCAGATGCCAAGGACAGAAAGTTTGTTGACATTGAATCACTTAAAGCGATTTGTGATGAGCAGAAGAATAATGTTGAAACGATCAGGAATATCCTGAATACAGTGACAAACAGACTTAAGACAAATAAGGATAAGAAACAAAAGATAACAGAACAGCAGAGTGATCTTGAGAAATACGGCAAAGAATTCCGTGTCTGCGAGAATCTGTATAAACTTGTCAAAGGAACGACAGGTAACGGCAAGATCACTTTGGAACAGTACATTCAGGCAGCCGGTTTTGACGGGATACTTGCCGCTGCAAACAGACGTCTTATTCCGATGAGCGACGGTCAGTATGAACTGTTCCGCCAGGACTCCTTAGGAAAACAGTCCAATATATATCTGGATCTTGAAGTGCTGGACAATTACACCGGACACAGAAGACCTGTCGGCAATCTCTCGGGCGGCGAGAGTTTTAAAGCTTCACTCAGCCTTGCCTTAGGACTTTCTGATACCGTGTCCTCCAACCTCGGCGGAGTTCAGATGGATGCGTTGTTTGTCGATGAAGGATTTGGAACACTCGACCGGAAGTCTATCGAAAACGCATTGGATATCCTTAACAATCTGTCCAGTTCCAACAAACTGGTCGGTGTTATCAGTCACAGGGAAGAGCTGATCGAAAACATTCCACAGCAGATCTGTGTTAAGAAAACAAAAACCGGAAGCCAGTTTGATGTGATAACGGGTGATTAAGACTCTAGCTTTCTGAAGTATTGCCTATACATATTCAGGTTTTATAAGAAAAGGTGATCAACATGTCCAATCAAAACAAAGTAGCCGTCATCACCGGCGGAGCCAAAGGAATAGGAAAAGCTATTACTGATGCGATGCGTAAAGAAGGCATCACTGTTCATATCATCGATATCCTTCCCGGAGACTGGTTCGTAGGAGATGTTGGTGATAAAGAAACGCTTGAGAAGTTTGCAAGATCAGTTATAGAAAAATCCGGTCATGTAGATTACCTGATCAACAATGCCCTTCCTCTAATGAAAGGTATAGATGACTGTACTTACGAAGAGTTCCAGTATGCTTTGTCAGTAGGAGTAACAGCGCCTTTTTATCTGACAAAGCTTTTGATGCCTTATTTCTCGAAAGATGCATCAGTGATCAACATTGCTTCTTCCCGTGACCGTATGAGCCAGCCTCAGACCGAAAGCTATACCGCAGCAAAAGGCGGAATAGCAGCACTTACCCATGCCATGGCCATAAGCCTTGCAGGAAAAGCAAGAGTCAACAGCATATCTCCCGGCTGGATCGATACTACAGGATCAGTTATCATTGGTCCGGATGCCATTCAGCAGCCTGTCGGCCGTGTCGGTAAACCGGAAGATATAGCCGCTATGGTTATGTTCCTCTGTTCAGAAAAAGCCGGCTTTATCACCGGAGAGAACATCTGCATTGATGGAGGAATGACAAAGCAGATGATCTACCATGGGGATAATGGGTGGGAGTATAATGGAAATAGATAAAAGTCATTATAACGCATGTAGTATTTGCAAAAACATAAGTATAGGTTAGTCAGAAAACTAAAACGCAACAAATACTATAAAGCAGTGATATTAGAGGAAATGAATATATGAGCGAATTTTACACAAATTACAGTGATACGAGGTTTATAGATAAACTAAAGCAAAATCTCGATTTGTGTAATAGTTTCTCATTTTCTGTAAGTTTCATTAAGAAGGCCGGGCTAAAGCTCATCATTCCAAATATTGAGGCAGCTATATCACGCGGAGCCAATGGAAAGATCATCACTACCACGTATCAGAATTTTACGGATATAGACTCTTTAGAGTATTTCTATAATCTTGCTGTTAAATATCCTGATCAGTTTGAATGTCATCTTGATAAAGACTGTTTTATAGATAAAACAGGTAATAAGGTTGGATTTCATTCAAAAGGGTATTTATTCAAGTTCCAAGATCATAATGAGATGCTGATTGGTTCTTCTAATATCACTGTTTATGCTCTGCTTAAGAATGTAGAATGGGATGTCTCGATAATAGATGACGATGTTTACTCATCGGCAATGACGGAGTTCAACTACCTGTGGGATAAAACACTCCTGTTAACCAGGGATATTATTTCAGAATACCGGACCAAACTCTATTATTCTATCGAGAGATGGGATATGGACTATGATGTCGCAAATGCAGATAACAAGCCTAATTATATGCAAAGGACTGCATTAAAGGAACTTAACCGGTTAAGAGCGATAGGCAGTACTAAGGCTTTAGTTTGTGCTGCGGCAGGAAGTGGAAAGACCTATTTAGCTGCATTTGATGCATTGAACTTCAATCCTGACAGGCTGCTTTATATAGTTCAGGAAGGTTCAATATTGATGAAGTCTTATGAGACCTTCCAAAAAGTCTTTGGCAGCAGCAAAAGCTATGGTATTTACAACAAGGATTTCAAAGAGCCTGAAGCAGACTTTTTGTTTTCGACGAATATAACAATGGCAAATTCTTTGGAACTCTTCGATAAGCATCATTTCGATTATATTGTTATTGACGAGTGCCATCACGCGACTGCAGACACATACAAAAAGATCCTGGAATACTTTGAGCCTCAATTCTGTTTGGGAATTACAGCAACTCCGGAAAGAATGGACGGAGAGGATGTATTCAGCCTTTTTGATAAGAATATCCCTTATGAGCTTAGATTGAGGGATGCGATCGTTAATGGTATCGTAGTCCCCTTTAAGTATTATGGAATAAGAGATGAACTGATTGAGTATGCTGACAAGGTTGTGAAAGATCACAGATTTGTTGAACAGTTTTCTGATGAAAAGCATTGTGATTTCATTTACGACATGATCGAGAAACACAGACTGCCTGGAGGAAAGAAGCTTAAGGCTCTGGCATTCTGCAGAGATATATCTCATGCTATCAGAATGTCACAGGCGATGGGGGAATATTACAATACACAGTATCTTACCGGTAAGAACTCAATTGGTGAGAGAATGCGTGCTTATAAGGATCTTCAGGATGATGATGCTGATCTTGAGATCTTGTTTACTGTTGACATTCTCAACGAGGGTGTTGACATACCCGGTGTTAATATGGTTTTGTTCTTAAGACCGACAGATTCCCAGACAATATTCATTCAGCAGCTTGGACGAGGTCTCCGTAAATACGAGAATAAAGAGTTTGTTACCGTGCTCGATTTTATTGGCAACGATTATAAACGAAGTGTTCAGATAGCGTTTGCACTCGGCGGTCTTTCCGAAAACTTTGTTGTCGAAAAGGAACTGCTAAAAGAACTTGTCCGGGATGATTTCAAGACCGTAGGACTGGTCGATTATGGTGTTGAGATCCATATTGATGATCTGAGCAAGAAAGAGATCTTAACCTTTATAGATGAAGTTAATTTCAATACAAAGAAATATCTTGAACAGGACTATCTTAACTTCAAAAAGTATATTGGTTCTTCCGAATACCCTAGACATGTGGATTATTTGAATAATGATTATGCACCGGATCTTCTGAAGTTCATGCAGTCGAAGATCAATGGCAAGAAGTGCAGGTCGTATTATACATTCCTAAAATCAGTTGATGAGGATAATATACCGTCATTTAACGAGCGCCAAGAGGAATTTGTAGATTATGTATCTGATATGCTTCCTGTTGTGAGACCGGAGGAATTGATCATAGTCAGATGTTTGCTTGATTGTGCCGGTGAGTGCAGCACAGACAGGTTGGTTCAGTATGCGAAAGATAACATTGATAACTATTCTGAAGACATGCTGATGCATGCACTGAAATACATGTGCAAAAAGGGATATGTATATAATTCTGACGGAGTTGTTCAGCTGAACGATGTAAGTATCACTGTCGAATTCGAAGAATTCATGCGTGATCTGATCGACTATGGTATTGGCAGATACGATGTTGAATTTTACGAAATCACCGGAGCAGAGAAGAGTCTTTACAAACTATGGGCTAAGTATAAGAAATCCCAGATAAAGCAGTTATTAGGCAAAGACCCGGAAGATATTCAACTTGGCACAAATGTTTACGATGATATTGCTTATGCATATGTAACCATTCACAAGGCCAGTGGAACCAAAGATGAGCTTAAGTATGTAGATGGTTATATAGATCACTTTACTTTCCAGTGGGAGACGGTGGCACATATTAAAGATAAAGAACTATCGGCATTAAAGAATTCTAAAGAGATGAGACTGTTCGTCAGGAAAGTAGATTCTGAAGATGGAATTCAGCTTCCGTTCACATACATTGGTTCAGGAAAGATGAGTTATATTGAAGGCTCAAAAAAGGCAAATGGTGCTCACTTGTTTAATATAACTTTAGGGCAGGAAGCACCAGAAGATATTTATTATGACTTTAAGCTTCCTGTGTAAGCGGTACATATGAAAACCATCAGAGTAGTAGCAGCGATAATACGTAAAGACAACAAGATCTTCGCAACCCAAAGAGGCTATGGAGATTTTAAGGACGGCTGGGAATTTCCGGGTGGGAAGATTGAGGAAGGCGAATCGCCTGAACATGCTATTACAAGAGAGATAAAGGAAGAATTGGATGCTGATATTGTCATCGGTGATTTGCTTACAACAGTAGAGTACGATTATCCTGAGTTCCATTTATCAATGAATTGTTTCTGGGCCGAGCTGGCACCTGATTCCGATGTGAAACTACTGGAGCACGAAGCCGCTAAATGGTTATTATTAGATGAGATTGATAGTGTTGAATGGCTGCCGGCAGATGTTCAAGTGGTCAATTGCATAAAAGGACTCAACATGGCAGGAGTAACCTCACAATATTATTCTGATAATTCACAGGAGTTCTTCGAATCGACTGTAACGGCTGATATGACTCCACTATATGAGCACTTCCTAAAATATGTTTCTAGTGGCAGTACCATTCTTGATTTTGGATGTGGTTCCGGCAGAGATACTAAAGCTTTTCTCGAAATGGGGTATCATGTTGTAGCTATTGATGGTTCAGAAGAATTATGCCGCTTGGCCAGTGATTATACCGGCGTAAAAGTAAAATGCATGGATTTTATGGAGTTAAATAGCATCAATCGTTATGATGCCATATGGGCATGTGCTTCTCTTCTTCATGTTCCAAGTACCATTCTTCCAGCTTTGTTTTCTAAGATGAATAAAGCGCTTCGAGAAAATGGTATTATCCATATGTCTTTTAAATATGGAGATTTTGAAGGAGAACGAAATGGTAGATTCTTCCTTGATATGACACCGGACCGTTTTCATACATATTGTAATTCGGATACCGGATTCCGTATCGAAGAAGAATGGTATTCTGAAGATGTCAGAAATGATAAAGACGTCAAATGGTATAACTGCATCGTACGTAAGATATGAGGTAATGTATGGCCGGTTATAATCTTAAAGAAGGAAAATACGAAGAGCGACAAACATCTGATGATGAGCTGTGGTCTGCGTTGAGTGTAATTTTTTCTTCAAAATCCGTTAATGATACAAGCTATAAATTCGGTTTTCTCAAAGCTATAATCGACAATCTTTATAATGTTGATGAGGATTTGAAACTTACATTTGATCAGTTATTTAGTAAGTTTGGTGAGATATATTGGAATCTTGTTCTTAAGTACGGACTTAGACAGAAAAAGCCTACCAGAGACAACCGTGAGACTGCTTTGGAACGGGTTCTACACTATGCCGTGGAGACATATCAAATTTTTGAACCTATTCCATATGAAAGCTTATCGTCGGCTATGATGATCGACATTTCTCACAGGATTAAAGTCAAATGTAAAGAAAATGTAGTTGGCGCATTGTTTGAAGATACTAAGCGTCTGTTTTATTCTTTCTCAAAGCGCGGTGAATGGATTCAGTTTAATCCGGAGATGTATTCATTTATATGCAAGCATAAAATCTTGATCGAGAAACTCAACTATTATGAATGGGCAAAATTCCTGGAAAAAGTTAATGAAGAGTCCGTATCAACTCGATTGCTCAACAAAATAGATGAAAGCTCAAAAAGGAATAATCTATCTTTCTACAGAAGAATTCTTTATGAAGAATTTGAGGATAAGAAGTGCTTTTATTGTGGAAAGACACTTAAGGCTGATCAAATCCATGTTGATCACTTTATTCCCTGGTCCTTCATTAAGGATGACAATTTATGGAATCTTGTTTTATCCTGCCCTACATGCAACTTGAAGAAAAGTGATAAGTTGCCGGATTTGCATTATCTAGATAGTATTGTACATCGTAATAACGGCATATTAATTGAGACTCATAAAGAAGATATGAAGAACTATCAATCAAGAAAGTTAATAAAAATATACGATTGGGCAAAGGTGAACGGATACACAGATATCTGGAAGCCAGCATGTTCTTGAAAATGGAAGCATAACCAATATGGAAAATTCGGTTTTGATATTTTCAAATAAGGATTGTCCAGTGTTCACAATCCCATAACCCCTCATTCATTCCAGTTTTATATTGTAGTTCTTTTCTCTGGTATATACGCATATTTTGATATTGAGGTTACGGCAGAGGAATACAAGAAGATAGGCGAGTCTTTTGATACCGGACTGTTCAGAGGCATGTACGAGGATAAGCGTCTTTCTGAAATATGTGACAGGTGTCTTGAAGCTGTAAGCGTCTGGGATTTTGAAGAAGAATTGGGAGAGGATATTCTTTTCCGTTTTGACTACCCTCTTGAGACCAGGATAGATCGCTCAGAATCTGTTTGGGTGGCAGGGTACGACGAGACTGCCGGAGACAAACTTGTTCCGCCTGAAGCAGAAGTTTTTGAAAACAATGACGGAACATTCACCGTCTGGTGGCCGGGCGAGAGCGCATAATTGTGCCCTGATCCATTTGTCGCCTCCCAGGCGACCACACGGATCTTCCAAGTTGATACAATTCAGGTACAAAGAGAAAAACATTAATTGAGAATAAGGAGGTACTGCAATGTACGGAGCTATTATCGGAGACATTATCGGAAGCAGATTTGAGTTTGACAGGGGCAGCAAGAGCAGGGAGTTTTCGCTCTTTACGAAAGCATGCGAATTCACGGACGATACCGTAATGACGGCAGCAGTAGCTGAAGCTCTTCTTGACGCCGGCAGGGATGCTGACGGGAAGACTGTTAAGGCTAACCTTATCAGGTCCATGAAGAAGTGGGGACAGAAGTATCCCCATGCAGGGTACGGCGCAAGGTTCATAGACTGGGTCCTTACTGACGATCCGGAGACTTACGGGAGATTTGGCAACGGTTCGGCAATGAGGGTATCTCCCGCCGGCTGGCTTTACGATACCATTGAGCGCACCAGGGAGGTTGCAAGGTGGACTGCTGAGGTATCACACAACCATCCTGAAGGCATCAAGGGAGCGGAGTCCGCAGCTTCTGCGATCTTCATGGCAAGGAACGGCGCTTCCAGGGAAGAGATAAGAGATTACATTATCAATGAGTTCGGGTACGACCTGTCCAGGACTCTGGACGAGATAAGGCCGGGTTACAGCCATGTTGAGGACTGCATGAGGACAATGCCTGAAGCTTTCGAGTGCTTCCTTGAGGCTGACAGCTACGAGGCTACATTAAGAAACGTCATGTATATAGGCGGTGACACGGACACTTTGGGAGCGATCGCAGGCGCAGTTGCGGAAGCATTCTGGGGAGTGCCGGACGCTATAGTGGACAAGGGAATGGAATACCTGCCGCAGGATATCCTGGACGTTGTCTTCAGGTTCAAGAGCGCGCTGTAAACATAAGCGCGGTGAGATATTAAGTTCAATGGAATAAGGGAGGTGCGGTATGAAGTATAAGGATACAGGATTCAGAGCTATATACCATCACTTTTGTGTGGTTGAAATGAACGGGCAGTTAAAGGAACTGGCTAAGGAATTGCCCGAAGCCGGCGAAGCAAACGGTGTAATGACCTATGGTTACTACGACAGGGAAGCAGGACTCACACTTGAGATCTTGTCTGCCGCCAGAATTGATGACAAAGGCTTCATGAGCGGTCCCGGCAATCCCGGTGTGTCTTTGAAATTAAGGGTCGAAGCCCTCGGTGACACTGAGTTCTTCGTGGCAGATGACAGTGACGGCACTTTTGCAAAGAAGTATGCAGACAAGCTTGAGATGCTTGAAGGTTACTCCGCTTCTGAAGAGGTCGAGATGACGCGCGGATGGGACTTTCTTGATAACAGCCGTGATCCTTTCTTCATAGATGATGTTCTCGTCCATCTTGTGAAGATCGGACTCGATATAGAGAAGTGCTGGGTGAGGATAATTAATCTTGAGGAACAGAACATCATTGGCACGCTGCTTAATGAGCCTTATCAGGATTTCGGCTGGCACCAAGGAGACGAGATAGCATTCTTTGTGCACAAGACAGAAGAGGGCGACATCGTCTGCATTTCCGACATGATCCCTTCGAAAATGATCAGGCGGGAAGACCTTGAAGACGGCAGCATGCTGAAAGAATCCATCGTCCGCTTTAATGCGGACCGCAGTGAGAAGAACTTCATTGACGTGCTCGAGATTTTAAGGGACAGCTATGTGTGGGTCCCGTGCAACGCGATATTAAGCGATGCGGACAACGGGAAACTGGAGGACATGATCAAGGAGTGCGAAGGCGATCTTGATAAGATGCTCGATCAGACTTTTATAGCCAATGACTGCATCAGGTTCATTCCGGACATCCTTCAAAACGGGGACGATTTCTTTTTCCCGGTCTTTTCGAGCGATGACGAAATGGGCGATTATGGCAACGGCTTTTCCAAGGTCGCAAGACACATCCTCGATGTCATTCCTCTTGCCAGGAACAACGAAAAGAACGTCAAAGGCATAGTGATAAACGCCTTCAGCGGACCTTTCATCCTTGACGCGGAATTGTTCCACATTATTGAGGAAATGGAGTCGAGACTGCTGGAAGATCTGTAAGGGTAAATGTTCAGAAAAAGCTTACTTTAGTTTTGCAATTGACCTTGCCGGCCCACGTGTTTTCCGGTCCGCTGGGGTCTGCCCCCCCTATTCGTCCTTATACGGAGGAAAGATAATGAACGAAGAATGGAAAAAGATTTATTCAAAAAGCGGCAAACTGATGTATGAGGGATTCACCAGGGACGGCATGCCCTTCGGTTCCGGCACTTCCTATTACCCTAACGGAAACAAGTGCCAGGAAGGCATATTTGACGTCAAAGGACTCGTGTACGGCAGGGAATATTACCGGAACGGCAACGTGAGATTTGAAGGCGCATACAGACAGAATAAAGGTTATGGTCCCAACTATCCGGTCTTCGGCTCATGCTGTGACGAAGACGGCAATGAATACTTCTATGGCGAACTGACCGTGAAAAAAAGCGGCCTGGGTTACCCGTCCATTACCAAACCTGCGAAATTCGGTCCTGTCGTTCATAAGCGGATGCCTGACCTTAAGACTTTATCGTGGCGCGAAAAAACGTCTGAAGGCGGTGAACTATGCTATGTAAAACTCAGGGGCAAGGCAGCAAGACTTAGGTTTGTCGAGTTCCTTGAGAAGAACGGCTTCAAGTGCAAAGAGGACGGACCGGAAGGCAGGGAAAACACGGTCGGTTCCAGATTCCCCATCAGCATCGATGTTGACCGCAAATTATACGGTCATGTCGGCAGCACATTATGCGCCGCCGCGGCGGCCTCTTCAAGCGTCCTTATCTCCGCAGAGGATTTCATCGCCGTGTTTGAGGTCATGAGTTCGTTAGTGATAGTGTGAGGGTAATAATGAGAGGTTTTGGCCGTTCTAGGCTTTTTGTTCTTCAAATAAAATGGCTCCCCGAAGAGAGCCGTCATGCTGTTTTGTTTAATTTCCTAATCAGGCAGATTTATTCCCGGCAAGTTCTCTGACCTTTTCGACGGAGAGACCTGTGAATTCAGCTTGGTAAAGCACCATCTTTCAGCATTGCCGTTGCATACTCAATGCTGGCCTTCATCTCGCCTTCTATAATTCCTTCATTTCTTATCTCTTCCCATGTATCACACATTGTTTTCACCCCTTCCTCAGATTCCTTGTAATGCCTGACCTTGTCAGACAGTTCTTTATAGTACATGCTGTCTGCTTCCTGACTGTAGAAATCACTCATCAGTCTGCCCAGAGCAGAATCATTAGTTCTCATCGATCCGTTCACATATATTATTTGCTCTCCGTCGTTGAATTGCACATTGCCTTCGCGTATCACACGGTCAACGTGGTAGATGGGCTCAGTCATTCCGAGCACATCGTTCTCTGTTATAAAGATCACATAGTTTTCGAGGAGTCCGGTGAAATCTTCGCCCGGATCGAGCATGTTTGAATCCAGCATGGCCGAATGATATCGTGCCCTTTTGGGATTGGCACCTTTGTCTGATCTTTGTATTTCACGCTTATCCCAAATGGCCGATTTTTAATGATTTAGGATAAGAAAATCGGGGAATCTTATCCCTTTTTTGCAAATCTCGGAAAAAGGGATAAGACTTGACTTCAACATGAAAGTATTCTTATCCCAAATGACCGATTTTTCGCAGTTAGGGATAAGAAATCGTGGAAAACTTATCCCTTTTTTAAAAATTTCAAAATTTGGGATAAGAGCTGTCTCAGCTCGGACCTCAATGTCACCTCAGCACTACAAAGGTGATAAACATATGTCTAAATGCACTTCACTTTGAAGCTTCTGCGGGGCAATTGTGTCCCGATTTTTCTGTACAGAGATTTTTGGACACAGGAGCAGCCTAATTCAGCTTCTGATGGCTGATCTTAGCTCGAGTTTGACAATATTCTTAACGAAAACACCGATATGCGTTAGGGTTTTTGTCAAGTTGACTCCATATTGGTTTGCTTAACGAAATCCTTTGCTTCTTCAACTTATTGTTAATCCGGGAAATCAACCTGTCAGGAATTGTATGCAACAGTGCGGCTATGCCGCATAATTCGCCGCATTTTTAACTGTATGGGGCGGAAATTGAATGCAACTATGCGGCTATGCCGCATTTTTCGCCGCACTTTTTTCGCAGCACACGACAGGCACCGCCAGCATTCTCCTTATTGTTGATTTACGCCAGCGCAGCCAGTGAAGTCAGTGCAGTCAAAGCAGTCAGCCCAACCAGCTCACCCAGCTCACCCAGCACACCCAGAGCCCCCAAAGCCTCAGATGACTTGTTTCTTCGTGTCTTCTCCGGTGATCCTGGAGGGATCGTAGCTCATGTTGAATCTTTTGCCGTCGGCTCTGCCGTTGCCGTCTTCGTTTTTCCGGGCAGCGTAGCAGATGATATTGCCGGTGATGCCGGTTTCTTCGCATTTGTCATCGGTTCCGGCGACGACGCGCGAAGCTGTCTCGATGCCCTCATCGATTATTGATGAATCAAAGATCTCGTGACCGCCGTACATCATGTCGAATCTTGAGGCAAATGTCTTGAGGCGTTTAAGGTTTTCGAGATAGATGCTGACAGGGAGGGAATTGTCGAATTCGATAAGCGTGTTGCCGTTGCAGGCGTCGCCGCTGTAGCAGATCCTTGTCTTGTCATCGATCAGAACTATGGAGCCGGGCGTGTGTCCGCCGACGGCCACGACCTCTATCCTGCGGTCACCTAGATCAAAGACATCCCCGTCATCGATCGGGAAGACCTTTATGGGATGAGTCCCCGCAAAGTTTTCATCTAATACGAGCACGTCTTTGTATTCATCTTTGGCCGAATTCCTGGCGGCCTCAAAGATATCTTCTTTACTGTATCCGATGCACTCCTGAAAGTACTTTATGTCCCTTACAGGCATATAGCACGCGTCAAAATGAAAGTTGCCGCCGATGTGGTCCCAGTGGGCGTGTGTGTTCACGACTTTAACAGGCTTATCCGTGAGCGTTCTGCAGTAAGCGTTAAGATCTCCGAAGCCAAGGATCGTGTCGATGAGAAGAGCATAATTGCTTCCTTTCACGAGATAAGCCAAAGTATCGAATCCTGATGTAAATCCGTTCTTGATCTTATAGGAACCGTCGGCGATCTTCTCCGACGTGAAAAAGGGTATATCAGTCATGTCATCATCCTCCATATCGGCTCTATGTTATCACAAATGAGAGCCTCACGATTGAGAGCCTCACAGATGAGCCCTTCACTAATGAGCGCCTCACAAATGAGCGCCGGCGCGGCTCAGCCTGATGAAAGAGACCAGCATGAGGATATAGCAGACTGTCTTCGGAAGCATCAGCATGCCGAGGATAGGGAGAAGCGGTGCAAAGACTGCGACTGGAATGTAGAAAAGGAACGAAAGAGTTGTATAGAGCCAGAGGCGGGAAAGGTATTTGTTTTCTTTCCGGACTTTGAAGTAAATAAAGACAATGATGCCGCCCATTATAACAAACGGGAGATTGCGCAAGATCCCCCACAGGACCGTGCCGTCACCCGTGAACCAGTTGTTGCCCGGGAGAAGACAGATCCCTATCCTTAAGGCAGCAAGGATATATAGAACGATACCAGTGGCCTTCGTGCTTTTGTCATCTTTGGAATAAACATTCTTATAGAGATGGAAGACTAGGATGTAGAAAACGGTCATGGTGATGGATGTGACGAGTTTTCCAAAACCCAGGGTCCAGGTGAAGTCTTTATCTATGAAGTAGTTCAGTACTCTCGGCACAAGGTGAAATGAGTCGCCGAGACCGAGGATCAGGGCTGCTGATCCCATGAGGATATCTGCCTTGTTACGGCGCCTGATAAGTATGATGATGCCCGTCAGGACCGCGAAGAGCAGATAAAGGATATCGAATGTCGATTCACCGTATTTCATGGTCTGATTATACATTACGGGAAGCACGAATATAAAGGATGGTGTTCATATATTTAAAGCATATATTTGATGTTCAGTCTGCATTTCATGACTGAAGTAATGATAGAATAATCAAAAAGGATGTGGTCAGGATGGATCAGAATGAGAGAAGACAGTATCTGATCAAGGAACTCCTTTCGGGAAACCCGGACTATAAAGATGTTTTAGTTCCGGAAGATGAGCAGGGGCAGAGGAGGATGCTCCGCAGTCTTTTCAATGTGAGGATGCCGGGCGGGATCAATGAAGATTTTCTGAAGATACAGGATGAATATCTTAAAGAAGAAACAGAGCGTAAAGGAATTACTAAATTTCAGGATCTGGAACAGCTTGAAGACGGTATCTGTCTCTGGCAGGGTGACATAACCACGCTTCAGTGTGATGCCATTGCAGGAGGAAATGAATGATAATTCAAACGGGGATGAGAACGGATATTCCTGCATTTTATTCCAGATGGTTTATCAACAGGATAAAGGAAGGATTCGTTCTGGTAAGAAATCCTTATAATCCTATGCAGGTTACACGTT
>Ga0247609_10001722_pt1 | contig 25061 bp, 50 predicted proteins | sample 172DNAGHGlowgp2_FD_193487 | JGI IMG/M metagenome (GOLD analysis project Ga0247609, IMG submission 193487) | Sheep rumen microbial communities from Palmerston North, Manawatu-Wanganui, New Zealand - 1728 DNA GHGlow gp2 | ecosystem: Host-associated > Mammals > Digestive system > Stomach > Rumen ...
GAAAACATCTGTCGTGAGATAGATGTTTTCTTTTTTTTTTTATGAAAAAAAAACTTTGGATTTCATTTGGATATTCCAAATATTTTTCTTATCTTTGCAACGTAAAACAATTAAAAACAATAAGATTATGAAAATAGAAGAAACGAATTTTGAGAATTGCATTGATTTTTCAAACGCAGTACTACAAATGCGTTGTCAAATCATTAATGCTTGCAAGGATAAAGGTCTTGAACCACCGACTGACAAGCAAATCAGTGATTACATCATTGGTTATGGGGTGAATGTAAAGGACTTCATGGCTGACTATGAAGAGGGGGAAGGAATGTTCAGAAACTTGGCTTTCAAGCGTTTCAAGGATAAAGTTTGTGCAGTCAATTGGGCACAAGTTCCAACTGATGAAGAAATTGAGAGTTTCTTCAATGAGCATGGAAACAATTTCAGTTTGTACATGGAGACAATAAATATCGGAGCCATGACTGATGCAGAACGAGTTACCTATCTTGGAACAATTACAAGGCTATCGGAAAGGAAGTTAGTGGATTTGTGGAATGCTTTCATTGAAGAAGGCACTGCCTATGGAAAAGATTCACATATCTATGATAGAGAAGATATTGAGAAATTTGACGAAGAAGGAAAGGAGAAAATAAAGTCAGTATTAGGCTCTGAAAAGAGATACTTCCAATGGTTTTATGATGAAGAAATGCCACATGTAGCTGGAAATATTAAAAATATTATTTTAGGCTATTGGAGTGACATCTTTCCAAGAATAATGATGTACCCAAGTGCATACGAGTTCGATGTTGAGTTATGGTGTGATGGTGATGGGAGCACATATTTCTCTAATGTCTTTTTCCCAAACTTGGCAACTCTGTTAGGTTATCGTGTGGATGGTGGAAACTGCAAAATCGAATACTTAGGAAAGGGAAAGGAGTAAAAGATGGGTTTATTCTTTATCGTATGCATTGCAGTATTTGCGTTAAACTGCAAAGAGGAAATCAAAAGAGAAATTAAAAGAGTGGAGGAATAAAAATGTACCTTGGTTTATATTACAACGTGATTGGCAATTTCAATGCCTATGCCGAAATTATGAGGAGTGCTGATATTTATAGTGTGTGTGGTGCTGAATATCACCCAAAGAGAACAAAGAAAAAGTATTACCACAACAGCAAAAAGTAATTTCTTTCATAATCTAAATAATAATTGTTAATTTGGGTTAACCGATTTGGTTAACCCATTTTTTTTTCTTATCTTTGCAACAGAAAATCAATAAATAATTAAAGATTATGATACAAGTATATTATAACCTCAAAGCAATCGCCTATTGTGCGTATGATGGAAAAGATGAAATTGTCTTATCCAATGATTCCATCAATTTCTATGATGGGGATGGTGTTATTGCTACAATAAATTGTTCGAAAAGCATTTCTTTCACTTTATCAATTGAAAAGGATTTTTCCTTTAGGAAAAAGGAAAACTTTACGAAAGATGAAGTATTTGCGATTAGGCAAAAGAAAGGATGTTACGAAACAAACTCAAAATACAAATTGTATATACCATCAAAAGACGTAAACTTGGTGGGTAGGGGTAAAAAAACCACACTTGGTTTTCAACAAATACTCCAATATAATTTTAGCTTTTGGGAAATTGACGTGGCTGACGCAGACACCCCATTATGCGAAGATTTTTCCATGAAAGGCAATAGGCTTTTGTTCAGACAATTTATCAATGCAGAAAATTCTGAAAAGGGAAACCATCTTGAAAAGTTAAGAAAAGAAATATACGAAACTTGTTCCATTGATGTAAATGTATACGATTTAGCAAAAATTGCCGAGCATTTCAACATCACAAAAAAGGAAAAGAAAGATGAACAAGCACAAAATAAGGCTCTACCATGAGCCAAAACCCCATAAGGTTGGTGGTAATCCAAACCACCTTATTGGAGGGAACACAGAGGAAATAAACCTTGTTTTGGTGCTTTCCCAAGTGGAATATGAAAAGTTAAATGAGTGTCTTGTTTCACGTAGAAACGTGGTTAATGCTCTCTATGACTTCACGCATTCAAATGTTTGTTCCAAACACCATAAATATAAGGTGTGGAATACATTCAAGGAGATAGGAGATATTTCATATAGTTACATGGGAAATTATTAAAAACAATAAGAACATGAATATTACAAAAGAGAAAGCGGTAGAAATGTTACTATCGTTTATCGACAAAGAAAATTTGGGTGATAGATTCTATGAGTTTGCCCAAGAAGTCTTTCAAAAAGCAATCGCAAGTGTTGAAAAGGAACATATCATCGTTGATGTTGATGGCATCCCATACACCGAAGAAGATGATGAGATGTGGTACGATGACACCTTCAAAGAATTCTTGGAAAAACTTGCCGACAAACTTGCCAAAGAATTAAAGAATGGTTTTGAATAATTGTTAAAATGGTTTAAAAGTTGGAGTAATCTTTTGGTTATTCCAACTTTTTTTCTTATCTTTGCAACAGAAATAAAACAATAAAAAAATGGATATAATTAAAAACATTAAAAACATGGGTTCTGAAAAGAATACCCAAAACATAGATTCTAAAAAGAATACCCAAGAGGTTAAAAAACCTTACAAAATCATTGTGTCTCATTATGTTGTCGCATATAACATGACATTGGTTTGGGTAACTGATGAAGTGGAAGTAATATACGGCTTGATAGAAGCTATATTAGCAGCTTGCAATAAAAAGGGTTTTAGTAACGTAAGAAAACGTGTACAAATCTTCGATATTGAGGAAGATAGGTTTGTTATAGGATAAATTATAAAATAGATTATAGAATTATGATTAACAACACTCTTGATTGGATTATAGACAAAGAAAGGGTAAGAGAAGCCTTTAAGGACTTTGTACATGCACTTGCTTGGGAGAGTAAAGATATTGACGAGGGAGCAAGCGAGGAAGAAATAGATGAACACATTGACCTTTACGTAGAAATGAAAGGTGATGGAAAAATCAACGATTTTCGAAATGAATATATGAATTTCTTGTTAGACATTACTAAAAAATTCAAGATAGAGATTTTCAATTTCGATTACGAGGAAAACAAACCAATATTAGAGCATTGCGAGTACACGAATGAGTATGGGGAAGCAATGGATATAGTTATTTCCCAACTTGGAAGAGACCAAAGAATCATTGTTAGGGTGTATCTTAGAAAAGAAGAAAATTTCTCCGAGACACTTATCTATACAAAAAAGAATTGGATTGATACATAGATATTTCCGTATGAGCGAAATACGGAAAGTAAGGAAAACAACCTTTTTAAATTGGGTGGAGTGCAATAGGGGCTTTGGCACTCCACTTTTTTTTAAAAAAACTTTCAAATTGGTTTGGTTTTTCCAAATTTTTTTCTTATCTTTGCAACGTTAAAACGAAAAAATAGCATCATTATGAAGAAAAAAAAGAATAGCACAATCATCACCGCAAGCATACATAGCTTGGGTGAGAGAAAACTAAATGAACTTTCGGAAGATATGGAAGATTCTGTCTTTGGTATCGAGAAACTTCTCGACAGAGTCAATTTTAGAATCTTGAATGTGTGTTGTGTTCCACGCATCTTAACGGAGTTGAGAGAGAACGGATTGCAACTCTTTGTGAACGGAAACAAGGTGGATATTTCACTCTTAAAGTAAGGAGGAACGAGAAATGTCAAAGATAAACGCTAAGATAAGAGGACAAGTAGAGAAAATGGAAATGTTGGCGGAAGCTGATAAGAAAGCCAACCAATTGTACGAAAGATACAAGGGAAAGGCTGACTTATTGTTGAACTTCCAAATGGTCAAGGCATATTGGAAAGACACATCGGCATCCATTCTTTACGCTTGCGAGAAAATCATACTCGAAAGGTACGACAAGGAATGGCAGCAAAAATTAATCCGAAAATACTTCGCAAAATTAAGAAGCGAAAGAAACGTATCTACCATATCAATTCCTCAATTTTCATTTGAAAAGACCACAAATGATATATTGGGTGGATATGTAAAAAAGAACTTCGGCAACATGATTGCCGACATGAAAAGTGGCTATTCATACCCACTCATCTTTAGGGACATAGTGGGGTAGTTTTTTCATAATCGTTATCGTTTTATTGTTTTGGGGTTGGGAACTAGTTTCCTAGCCCTTTTTTTGTTAAAATGGGTTAAGAAATTTGGCTATCTCAATTATATTTCTTATCTTTGCAACAGAATAATAAACAATTTAAAACAATAAGATTATGGCACTAAGACCTTACCAATTATCAATTTACAATGCTGTCTGCCAAAAGCATGATTGGGGCGGCAGCAATGTTGTAGTCAGAAACGATGGTGACATTACAAGTGTCACATATTACGGAAATAAAATAGCAGAGGTTAATCACAAGACCAAAACTGCCACACTTGACAACTGCGGTTACAACAATGCATCTACAACTGCACGTATGAATGCCGTTAGGATGGCGTGTAGCGATTTATACTATAAAGTAACGACAGTTAAACATGAGTAGGACAATTAAGAGAAAAGTCAACATCTATACCGTACATTGGTATAGAAATGGCTTTTGCTATCGTACAACGATGGGTTGTGATTGGGAAGCCGTTTTGGACTGCAAAACTATTGGGTGAAAAAATAGAGTATGAGAAAGAGGGTGAGAAAGTCTATGAATACACCATATAATGTTAAAATGGGTTAAAAAATTGGGATAATCTTTGGTTATTCCAATTTTTTTTCTTATCTTTGCAACGTAAAACAATTAAAATTTAAGATTATGCTAAGAAAAAAGAAACCTTACAAAAGACTCATTTGGTCAAATGACAACTATGACGATTGGAAAGAAGCAATGCTCGAAGATTTGCAAGAAGGTGAGACGGAAGAAGACTTGACCTATGAACGATATTACGAGGATTGCGACATGTTCCTTGACGATGAAAGATGTAACCTTGATGTTGAGGTTGACGGAGTGATTATTGCTTTTGCAGTACTTGGTTTATGGGATGGAAACCACAACGGCTCAAAGGCATTTGGCTCAAATGTAAATAACATTTTAACTTCTGACTGTGACTACGTTGAATGGTACTGCGACAGATACAACGTTAGGGGTAGAATGACGCACCATGACGGAACAAATCATATCATCTATAGGGTGGCAAAGAATGAGGAACAAGCCGAAAGTTTAATTGATAAAATTGTCTATCATGGCATGACAGAAGAACAATTCAGAAAGGCTACAAAGTCACTTCGACCTTATGTAGCTAATGTCTATGGGTGGTAAAATAGATTAAAAAATTGGGATAATCTTTGGTTATTCCAATTTTTTTTCTTATTTTTGCAACGCAAAACAATTAAAAACAATAAGAGATTATGAAAAAAGGATTTAAAAAATATAAGATTATGGGAAAAGGCAGCAGATACAAGCGACCTATTAATTACGGAAGAAAGACATATACGAGTTTCAACGTCTTTACGAGGGATGGCAGATACGTAGTATTAAATAGTGAAAGACCGCTTACATTGGAAGAAGCGGAGATTAAGTTTAACGCATTGGCTATAAGTGGAAATGAGTAAATATTTTAACTATGAAATAGCTGGTAAAAAGGGGAGTATATTACTTACGGAGGAGCAATATGAGGGTATTCGCATACTCATGGAAGATTTATACAATACCCATGATGCCTATGAAGGTATAAAATTGGTTGAATCGAACCCAATTCCAAATGATATTTTGGTTAAGGCTTTGCAAAAAAAATTCAAGGAAATCTTAGATAACTCCTTGAAAAACAATCCACAATTCACGAGGGAACAAGTAAAGGGGGCATTAAAGTACTATACTTATCAAAGATTTCAACAACTATCTTTCCTTTTTGATAGGTTTGAGGGTGTTCATGAACTAACAAAGGAACAAATTGAGGACTATGTTAGACGTGATAGCTTTGAAAAAGAACTTATTGAAGGAGTCTTTAAGGATAAACCCAACCAAGACGATACCGATGATACCGATAGGGAACAACGTATTGAAAGGTATTATGGATAATTGAAAAATATTGTTGAGGAAAAATAGGTTAAAAAATTGGAGTATTCTTTGGATATTCCAATTTTTTTTCTTATCTTTGCAATGTAATTTAAAACAATAAGAGATTATGGAAGGTTATTCAGACTTATACGATAAGATACAAGATATTACCAATGAAATTAATTTGTTTTTCGGTTTAAAACAAATGGATTGCAATGAGGTAATAGATGAACGTTCCTTAGAACTTATAGAGAGCATTAAAGGTCATTCAAGTAAACTATCTGAACTTTCTCATGAATTACTTGAACATTTAGCTTGGGATAAATAATAAAAAATATAAACAATAAAAACATTAAGATTATGAAAATAACAGACATTGAATGGGATTGCGAAGGACTCGACCAAGACGAGATTGGTTTGCCAAGTGAGGTTGAAGTTCCAGACGAGGTAGAAGAAGATGAGATTGCCGATTGGTTTCCGATGAATACGGATGGTGTGTTTTGTATTATAGTATGCCATTGACCGATGAAATGATTGATGAATTTGGCGAGTACGTTAACGAAGTGGAAGCAAGGGTTAGTTAAGAAAAATGGATAGAAAAGTTATGACACTTATATTGGCAGCAATATTGCAGTTGTGTTGCCTTTTCATATCTTCTTGTGATGATAGAGAAGAAGCCAAATACCGTATAGAAGTGGTAGACAAATACCACAACATAGGAAGTAATTGGCACTTAATTGGAGGTAGAGCCTCTGAGACTGAGTATCATATCATTTACAAGGTGACACCTTTGAATGAAAAGGCAAAAGAGCGTATGGCATTGACACCAAGAAAAGTTGATGTAAATGTATCCTACATTAAATATAGTGAAAATACTATAGGGAAAACTTACATTGCTAAAGATTATATTTACTCTTCTCAAACACTAATATGGAAGTAAAAATCAAATTTACCGCTGAAATCTTTATAGATGGCGATAATGTGGAAGAAATAGAGCGCAATTGGTTGAATTTGCATCTATGGCATAATGATGCGACACACTGTGGTGTTCATTACTGCGGAGCGTTATCAGTCATAGATACAAGAACCAACAAGGATGTTTCAGAAGAAGTCATGATTGCTTAAAATAGGTTAAAACTCGGAATATTTTCTTGGATATTTCGAGTTTTTTTCTTATCTTTGCAACAGAATTAAAACAATATGATTATGAGTGAGATAAAAGACATTAGAAAATCTTTAGCCAATTCAATATTGGAACACATTGAGGGGGAGTATTGGCTTGATGATGTAACTTACGTGGTTTGTTTCAATGACGAGATAGATACAGAAGATAATTATACTTACCATATAGAGGTGGAATACCACGAAGATGAAAAGAGGTTTGTCTATATGGTTGTTTATGAGAATGAAGCTTTCCAAGATGATAATTATTTCAATAAGTATTGGAAAAAGCAAATTGAAAATCACATCTTGGATAAGGTGACAAATGGAAAGCATGTAACAAGAACGACCATTTCTTTCGATTTGACACTTGAAGTTAGCGATGAAACAAAACTCGGTGAACTTACCGAGTGGTTGAAAAATAATGTTTCTATCACTTCTGATGATAAAGAAGATATTAAATTGTTATCATGTGAACGACAATAATAATATGGATAAGGTAACGATATTGTTTCGAAATACATTCGAAGATGATGCATACGGCACTACAACCCATGAATACAGAGTATTTCCAAATGAGGAAAAGGCAAGGGAACTTGTCATTTATCTTCTCTGTAGACAATTTGACTTAGATAAAGAAGTATGTAATACGTTTGAACGTATCGCCCTTTGTTGCGTTTGTTGTAAGGCAAGTGATAACAAAATAGAGTGGAAAGAGGATGGAAAAGGTGAAGAATACATCATTACCACTATTGATGTGAATAATAACGATTGCTTCCGCATCATATAAAAAAAAAATAGGTTAAAAAGTTGAAATAATCTTTGGTTATTTCAGCTTTTTTTCTTATCTTTGCAATGCAAAACAATAAAACAATAAAACGACAAATTATGGAAGTTAGAGAAACAAAAGTAGGAGACTTTGTGTATAAGTCTTTCGGATTAACGGAAGAACAACACAATGCAGCGGTGGAATTACTCACAAAGAACAAACGAGAAGTTGGAACATTCACCATTGAGGAAGACGATGATGAAGTGGTCAATATTTGGATTCTTGATGCGTTTGCAGAAAGTGACAAGCAGTATGCAACCACCAAAGAAGAGATAGAAGAATGCGAGAGAAGCGAAAGATATGCTCGTTTCTTGCAATCGTCTCTCGGAGAGGGCGCAACCATCTACACATTGCATGACAATCTCGGAGGTTTTTCACAACCGATAGGAGAGATAGCGGTAAAGTAAAAATAGGTTAAAAATTGGGGTAATCGTTTGGTTATCCCAATTTTTTTTCTTATCTTTGCAACAGAAACAATAAAGCAATAAGATTATGAAAATAGAAGACGTAAGAAACCAATTAATTGATGATTTGGAGGAAGAATACACCGAAGAGCAAATCAATACGATTGATAATCGTTTGCAAGAAATTGCAAAAGAAAATGGCTTGACCATTGAAGAACTCAATGAGTTCTGTTGGGCAAATTCAAGCGAAATGTTTACTTGCATTTTTAATGGAAAAGAATTTAACCCAAGTAACTTTGAGGTAGATTAAAGTGAAAATAGGTTAAAACTTTTGGTTATCCCAATTTTTTTTCTTATCTTTGCAGTAGAATTAAAACAATTAAAGATTATGAAACACTATTGTGGAAAATATAGAGGATTTTTGATATACCAAGATGGTGAGGTGATAGGTCAGAATTGGTATGGCATGTATTACGCAAGAGAAAGAAAAGCAAACGGAACATACCGCAAAATCAAGGGTTCAGAGTTCGGCACTTGGGATGGATTAAAGAATTTCCTTAACAAAAGGGCAGACGAGAAAAGAATGTCTTTCAACAATAGGTTTGATGAAAAGCATTGCATCATCTTCAAGCCAAGCGAATGGAGTTGCACAGACCCTGACGAAATGCAATTTTGCCGACCAATTTCCAAAACAGAGTTTGAATATATTCAACTTTCAAATATGGAATTGAAGTTGAAATATCAACATGGATATGGTAAAAATCTTTTGAAATATCTTAACAAAAAGACCACAATTGATGATTGGGAACAAGAAGTAATTGACGTATCTGTTTACTCGGATGAAGAAATAAGGGAATACGTTTCACCTTATGGGTATAATTTGGCTCATTGGGAAAAGGAACGAGACAGAAACCAAATTATCGCAGAATGCATTTTCGAGACTGATAACATTTTTGTATAAATTATAGTTGAATATATGGAAAGATATGTAGTATTGGTGCTTGCATCAGATAAGGGTAAGTATGTGCCAAACATACCAAGTGAGTTCGCCACAAACCTTGATTTCAACGATAGTTGCGGTTGCTATGCCAATTTATTATACATGAGACATAAAGGTGGCAACAAGATTGAATTGTGGTTCAAGGATGAAAAGGGAGATACTTTTTCCTATACATTGGAAGAAATAAAGGAAACCCATCCGATGCTTTATGCTGCAATTGTAACGCATTTGCATGACATAAAGGGTTCTGTAATGGTTTAGTTTTCATAATCTTAATAAATTAATTGTTAATTTGGGTTAATCAATTTGGTTAACTCATTTTTTTTTCTTACCTTTGCAATAGAAAATCAATAAACAATTAAAGATTATGAAAGTAGAAATAGGCGGAATTACATTGGAGGAAAAAGGAAAGGGTTTTCTTGACAATGGGTTATACGTTATCCTATTCTCATTCAGTAACAACAAAAAACGTCATCTTCAAGTTGTATATGACGGAGAGACGTTTAGTTACATTGACATTCAAGGAAAAGAAAGCTACCCAATGGTTTTACCTAAAGAGGTAAAGCAAGAGATTGAAAGTTATGTATTAGAACAACTTAACAAGAAATAATATGGGAAAGAAGAAAAGAAGAGAACGTTGGAGACCCATTTTTAATGACACTTTGGGAATATACGAAGTGTCTGACTTGGGGAGACTTCGAAACGTCAAGAGTGGTAAAGTGCTGAAACTGCATTACCATCCAAAAAGGAATGCAGTGTATGCCCACATAAACGTGCGATGGTCATTCCGTCCGTGGGCACAAAGAGAGCATCATACGTTTAGCCATTTGGTTTACAACGCATTTAGTGCCGAGGATGATAAAATTATCCATCAGCTTTATGGAGGTGGTTCATCCATTAAAGGTCTTAGGGTTGGTCATAAGGATGGAAACCCACGTAACAACAGATTTTCTAACCTATACAGATATTAGTTTATGAATGCTTACAAGCCATTGGCTCACTTCTTTGCTGAGCCAACTGATTTCAATGAGTTGTTTAAGCAACAATCAGAAATACAAGGTACAATCCCATACAACAACAATAAGAATGGGAAGAAAAACAAACGCAAGAAATAATTGTTAAAATGGTTTAAAAGTTGAGGTAATCTTTGGTTATCTCAACTTTTTTTCTTATATTTGCAACAGAATTATAAATTAAATAACAATAGATTATGGAAAAAGGAGCTAATAACTTTCAAACAACTTGGGAAGAGGTTGTTGAACTGAGAGGAAAAGTAACAGCCTTATTCAGAAAGGCTGAAATTAGGGTAATGAACCCCATCATAATTGACAAGCTTTCAGAGGTGAAGAAAGCAATGGAAGAACTCGATGGAATCATGTCTAAGATTAACCTTGATGGAATCATGGCTAACATTAACAAGGGTGTTAATAATGGCAGAGACAAAAAGGTGTTCTTGCTTGACAAAATGACGTTTCCAAATGCACTGAATTTTTCAGGCTCAGAAGATGAATTAGAAGAAATTATTGCGAGTAATAATTACTTCGATGATGATATTGTCAAGATTGACGCAAATGGTTATGAGTCAGTTAAGGAAGCCATTAAAAATGAGTGGTGCAATTTGAGTTCAGATTCAGAGGAGGATTTGGAGGATGTTCTCAAGGATTGGTACGTAATACCATTCGGATTCTAAAAGGAAACATTTATGTTAAAATGGGTTAACCAATTTGGTTAACTCACTTTTTTTTCTTATATTTGCAACAGAAATAACAATTAAACTTATGGGAGACAAAAAAGATTTAGAGAGTGAGAAAAATAGTGTTAATGATTATACAACACCATTATGGAGAACAAGAAAAAGGTATTAACCAAGACGGAGCAACTTCTTAAAAGGCTCTGCAACCAAATAATTAGGAACAAGTTCAATGACCTCAATTATAGGTGCATGAAAGGATGGTGGGGGATGCAACTCCAAACAATGCCAACATTTTGTTCCTATGGAACCATTGGGTATGAAATAATGGTATATGAAAGTGATATTTATGATTTCATGCAATATACGCATACCCATACAATTAGCTTTGATTGGGAGTTAAAAGAATTATTAGTCGATGGCAAAGATTGGAAAGAATACTTTGGAATTTCTTAAAGAATGTTAAAAGCATTGAAAGAATTTGGTTATTTCAAAAACTATCCATATCTTTGCAATGCTTTCAAAAAAGAAACAACGTGATAAAAAATAAAGACTACATGTTGCGGTGGACAACATAAAACCACCTTTTGAGAGATACCAGAGGAGAACGTGAGCAATCACGATGTAGACAAATGGGCATCTTGGCATGTGCCTTGATGTGGCTCTTCGGAGTCTTCGGCAGTGCAAATCTGTCTCTCTCAACTCTTTTTTAGATTCTAAAGTTTGTCTTTTTGACGTGACGTGGGGAACAAGTAATTTGGCTTGTTCCCCATTAGTGGTTTTAAAAACCTTTTTCTTTCTTTATATATTTCTTTCTTTTATAATATTATATTACTTATATTAATTATAATAATATATTATATATAATTATTTATTAATAATATTATAATAAAATTTATTTAATAGTTTATTTATACGCACGTGCGCACACGCACGTAAGAGACTTAAAAAAGTACAACACCCATAACTTAATAACATGTATTCCAATAACACTTGTTTATTTCCCCTCTAACGTACTTTTTTCAGTCAAGTGGATAACTTATCCACACAAGTACCAAAAACGCAACAGAAACAAAAAAAAGGGGTTTTAAACCCCTTTTCACTTAATCCAACAGGAAATCAATCATTTAGTAACCTTGCCCAAGACAATGCCAAGGACTTTTCTTTGTGGGTGTTGGCAATTCTCCATTCAGATACTTTTTGATGAGTTCATCCATTGCATCAACTGCATCATCAAGTGTTTTTGCGGTGGCAATTGGATTTGGTCTTGGCAAATCATCAAGAACGTACTTTTCCTTGATGTTACCATCAACAACCACTGACATCAACTTTTCCTTTCTATCGTCACGTTCATACGAAAGACAGAGTTTATCCCAAGCCGTAACGAAGAGAGTTAAGTTGTAGACTTCTTTTTCAACTTTTATCCTAATTGGGAGAGTTTCTATTTTGTTTTCCATTGCTTTTGTATAATTTATAGTTCAACTTTCTTTTTGGTTACGTTGTCGAAAATATAGGAACCCTCACGTTCTCCGTCAGTGAGTATTCCAAAGTATCCCTTTGCTTCCTTTAACGTCTTGAAATCCATCTTTTCATGCTTTGACTTTTCAAGACAGAAGTCAACGAATTTTGGCACTATTACGAGTGTGTATCTCATGGCTTCTACCCTTTCCACATTTTACTGATGGCATATTTGCCCACAGCCATTGTCAAGAACATTTCTTCATATTCTGAATCCCTAACAAGTGGGAAGTGGTCTTTAACATAATCCACAACGTCACCATAAACGTATTGTCCGTCTCTTGGATTGTTGTTTTTGCCCCAATTCATTGATGGGATTTCCTTTTCAAATTCCTTGAAAGTTTCGAGAACCATTTCAAGTTCTGTTACGGTTGTCCACCTCATTCTTTTGTTTATGTCCGCACCATTTGAAACTGCGGTTTCAATTGCCTTATCAAGTACGAAAGCATGTTCTTCAACGTTTGAAGTTAGCGGTCGATAGATGGTTTTCAACTCATACGTGGTCTTGCACGTATTACCAAGCTGCCATTCTTCGTGTGGAACTTGAAAAACAAGTTTTAAAAATATTTTTGCCATAATTCTTAGTTTTGCCATGTTAATATTGTAGTACGTTTTTTCAACCTCCCACACTTATTCAAGCGGAGATAACTTATTCCTTCATAGGAATAAACGTCTCTCATTCGTTTAAGTGCTTGTTCCATGTTTTCGCACTTTATTGCATATCTTTGCGTTGTATACCCAAGATTTTTGCAATAATTTGATGGTTTAACTTGAAAAGTGACGTAAATCATAATCTAATTGTTTTGAAATTCTGTTGCAAAGTTAGGAAATTAATTTTGAATATCCAAATTCGTTAACATGTTTTAATATTTGGCGCAGCCAAATATTAACGAATATTAAAAAATACTCAATTTCTTGGTTATTTGGTTTTTTATTCCTACCTTTGCAAACGAAAACAATTCTTTTATATTATAGATTATGTTGAAACAAATACAATATTCTGACTTTCAATTAGATATATTTGATGCTGTGTTGAATGGAAAATCAAACATTGCCGTCGATGCAGTTGCAGGTAGTGGAAAGACCTTTACAATTGAATTGGCTTGCAGAAAGTTACAAGCAAGTCCAAAAGACGTTTGTTTCCTTGCTTTCAATAAATTAATTGCAGAGGAATTGAGAAAAAGATTGAACGGATATGCGTATGTTTCAACATTACATGCGTTTGGATTTAATGTGTTGAAAAAACTTTACAATTTTCCAAGCTATCATCAATATATCAAGGTTGATGGTTGGAAAATCCAAAAGTATGTAAGAAAAAATGTTTGCCATTTGTCAAGCATTATTACCCCAAACACAGACCCATTAAAAGTATATACATTCTCAATGAATGTGCAGAAAATCTACGACCTTGCAAGGGTTAATCTTATCGAGCATGGCAATAAGAATATGTTAAATAATCTTTGTGATGAACACAACATTGTAACTTTGTTTGACGAAGTGAATGTTGTTGACATCTTATTGGCTAAGGCTTACAGAATGCCAAATGATTTGACAATTGATTACGTGGATATGATTGTATTACCACTGTTTCACGTGGAACACATTCCACATTACAAGTATGTGTTCATTGACGAATGTCAAGACCTTAATAGGGCAGAAAGAGAGTTGATGTTGCAAGTTGCCAAGAATGGCAGATTTATTGCAGTTGGTGACAGAAACCAAGCAATTAATGGATTTTGCGGTGCTGATTGCAATTCCTTTGACAAGATTGCAGCCATTGAAAATACCATTGAATTACCATTGTCAATAAACTATAGATGTGGTATCAACATGATAAAGTTGGCTCAAACACTCGTGCCACAGATTACGGCTCATGATGGTGCGATTGATGGCAAAATAGAACATGTGAATGAGTTGAAACGAGACATGTTCAAACCAAACGACATGGTTCTTTGTAGAACTTCTGCGCCACTTGTAGGAATGTGCATGAAATTGATAGAGAGTGGTTTAACCGCCATTGTCAAAGGCAAGGACATTGCACAGAGTTTGCAAGCATTGATTGACAAGTCAAATGAAACGACCATTGAGGGAGTATTAGATTTCCTTGAAAGCGAGAAAAAGAAAATGGTTGCTTTCATTAGGGCAGAAAGAAAGTGCTCAGAGAGTGATGCAAAGAATAGTGGCAAATATCGCAAATTGGAGGATAATTGCAAGTGCATACAGAACATTTGCATGTATCATATCAAGGATGTGGCACAATTGAAGACCTATATCACAAAGATATTTTCAGAGGAAAAAATTAAGAATGCAATTACTTTGTCAACGGTACATAAGGCAAAGGGATTGGAGAGCGATAGAGTTATGATATTGTTGCCAAACAAATTGCCTTTGGTATGGAGAAACCAACAAGATTGGCAATTGCAGCAAGAACAAAACTTGAAATACGTAGCAATAACGAGAGCCAAAAAAGAATTGGTAATCGTTGACATGACAGAACAACAACTTGATAGTGTGAAAATAGGTTAAGGGATTTGGATATTCCAAATCTTTTTCCTATCTTTGCAAAGGATTTAAAAAATATAAGATTATGACAAAGAATGATATATTAAAAAAGATAAAAGAAAAGGTTGATGAAAAATCAAATCACCTTTTCAAGATTAGAAAAAGAATAGTAGCCAACGTTCAAATTGGACACTTCGGCACAGATGTCGAAAGACGAATTGAAAAGGTACAAAAAAATGGTAATTCAGTCATATTCATTGACGAGAATAGTGCCATTAGGAATATCAATATCTTAAATAGTGTCACATTGCTCAAAATCCTTTGGGAGATATTGAATCCAAGTGAGAAAAAAGAGGTGGCACTTGCCGAGTTCGAGAAGTCACATGGGTTGAATTGTTAAAATGGGTTAAAAGATAGGTAAAAATTTGGTTATTCCAAATCTTTTTACTATCTTTGCAACAGATTTAGAAACAATTAAACTTTAAGATTATGGCAGCAAGTGTTTACGATTTAGAGAGAGAGTCATGCAAAATCACCATTGGTGGTGTGACCATGACGATGGAAGACTACAAAAGGCAATTGAAGGAGCAGAAGGCAGCAACGAAGAAAACCACTAAGAGGAAGACAAAAAAAACCACGAAAGAGGTATCGGAAATTGCCGCTGAGGTGGAGAAAATCGTGAAGTCGTTGAAAGTGCTGAAGTCCCTTTGTGCATATTACGACCACGCCTATAGGCAGTGGGGTACAATTGCCAATGAGATATTGAAACAACGTGAAATCCGTGCGCCATTCGTCTTCTACAGAACGAAGATTGACGAGGTGGAGCAAATCATCAATGACATCGAAAAGTGTTCTAAGAGGAACGAAAAAGCGGTGTATCAGTACATTGAAAAATTGTCTTGGAGACTTGACGATGCTAAGTCATACGTTCAAGATATTATGAGTGGTGTTTCAAAGAGTGGCATTTGCCAAAGATACAAAGACCATGAATCAATTAACGGCAAAGGCAGACGTTTGGGGCTTAACACCCTTATGATAAAAGCTTTCCATGAGTTTGGGAGCATGGAGAAAGTTATCAAGGAACTTGAATCAATCGCCAAAGAGGGTGTGGACATCATGAACATTGAATCCCATTTGGGGTTCAAGGAAAGAAAAAGAGTTTTGTCATAGTCTAAAAAAATAATTGTTAAAATGGGTTAACCGATTTGGTTAACCCAATTTTTTTTCTTATCTTTGCAACAGAAAACAATTAAACAAGTAAGACTATGACAATAAGAAAAGCAAAGAAAGAGATTAAAAAGGTCATTGGGTTTATGGCGGTTGACCCATTCACAACGATAGTAAACGTAGTCACCAACACAGAGTACGATGGTGGTTCATGCGTTGAGAGAGACGAGGACTGCTATAGGTGCGAGGTTATCTATACGAGGAAAAGATATGGTGCGCCAATTTGCCCAAAGGTTAGGTATGAAGAAAAATTTTGGGAGTTGTACCACAAGATTTGGAATTTGTAGAATGCAATAGATTTATTTGCAACAGAATTAAAACAATTAAAGAATATGGGAAAATTACATAATTTATTAGGCTTTTCGTTCTTTGATACGTTAAGTCTTGAAGATTACAAGATAGTTGAGTATTTTCCATATACTACTATTGTAGTTGAAAGAATTATCGAGCAAAATCATAATTACCCAACGATATTCGATGATTTTCTCAATGAATTGTGGGATGAAATTGAGAAAACTTTGGAAACGAAACATCACATCACCCCTGACAACAAAGTTGCTGTGAAACTCGTACCAAAGGAAAGAAACGGAAGAAAAGGGTTCTCTTTCGGCTCAATCTATGTTGGTAGAAAAGATGGGATTATTTCAATTGGGTTGGGTGTTTGGTAGCCGTGGGATTTCACAAAGGAGGGGAATAAAAAGTTTGAATAAAACTATGGAGTGTATATATTATAGTGCCTATCCATATAAGGCAAAAGACTTCAAGAAAGTTGATGCAGCAAAGCACGGCTGCAAATGGAGGGGTACTGCCTATCAAATGCCTTTTAGGTTATATAAGGCTGCAATTTGCAAAACTACAAACGTTTTTACAGAGGTAGAGTTTGTAAAACAATTGTGGGAAGTCCTTGACATGCCAAACTATAAAGGTATTGAGGACATCACGAAAAACTTCACCTTAGATGGGATAGAAGTAACACCATTGGAACACTTCTATGGAGCAACCAATAGCAATGATGGTGTATATGTAATTAACGACCATTTTTATACCATTGGGATGGGTGGTGTGAAAAGGCATATTTCATGGGAAGATGCATTTGATTGGGTCTTTCAAGAAAAAGGCAGAACCTACTTGGGAGAAAAGGACTATACAAGAGGGAATTAACCCATTTTAACACTTGAAAATTTGGTTATCTCGAAAATTATTCTTACCTTTGCAACAGATTTAGAAACAATTAAACAATAGAGATTATGGCAAAGAATACAAAAGTTATCTCCGAAAGAGAGTTGAAAGCAATGCTGCTCGAAGAACTTGGAAATAGGGTTGATGTCAAGGCACTTGCCTTGTCAATAGGCAAAATAGACCACAACGAATTGGTAAACCTTGTAAAGAACATGTCATTCGAGGATGCGTTCAAGAAGTTCGATAGTTTCGACCTTGAAAACGATTATCAAGAAGATGGCACGGCTATAATGCGATTTGACTTGAATTACAAGTCTATTGCAACTACCATCTTTCGACATGGCACAGGTTGCCGAGTACACAATGTCATTGACGTATGGGTAAGCAATGTATCTTCTCCAATTCTTGATTGCTATCCAATAGGTGATTAAATGTTAAAATGGTATAAAAAGTTGGGATAAACTTTGGTTATCTCAACTTTTTTTCTTATCTTTGCAATGTGATTAAAAAAAAAGAAAGATTATGGCAAAGAAAACAACAGAAATCGTAAAAGAAAAAAGGCTCTTATATGTTGACGCAAATTATGAGTACGGAGACGATGAATGCAACGATGTTTTGGAGCAAATAAAGAATGAATGGTACAATGGGAACAAAAACAATGAGTGTTTTCATTTGTATAACACATTAAAAGGGTTCATTGATGCTTTCAACAATGGTTACATTTCAGATTTGGGGTACTTATTAGAAGTTGAAGTTGAAATTGAAATAAAGGCAAATGTTTGAAAAATGGAAAAGAGACGAATTTGCATAATTGACCATGATACGCATTCTGCTTACTTCGAAGACATTGATGTAAATGTCTTGGAAGAAAAGTATAATGGCGATGAACAAGCATACATTGACGATAATTACGACCTTACGGACTACTCTTGGGATTGGATAACAGACGTTATTTACTACGATGAAGATGGTGATACATTGGAAGTTGAAATGCCAACAAAACATGAATAAATATCAAAGAGCAAAGGAAAGAGTGCGCCAAAAGGCTATTAATTGGCAACTAACGGAGAGTTGCAAAAGCCTTTCTTACGGAGAACTCGCAACGATAGGTGAGTATTTCCACAAGATAGGGAAACGTTTTGGATTGTTAAGAGAGTTTAGAGAGAATGCAATACCATGTTAAAATGGGTTAAAAAGTTGAGGTAATCTTTGGTTATCTCAACTTTTTTTCTTACCTTTGCAACAGAAAACAAAACAATTGGAGATTATGACAAGTGAAGAAGTAAAACAAATTGTAGGGTGTCACTATACAAGGACATTCAAGGCAACATTAGAAAATGGTAATACAGCCATTCTTCGCATGTTTATTGATAAATATGGTAGGATTGGTGTTCTCAACAAGGGAAAGAAAGTTTACGGACACGTTCTATTTTCTTCTTATTCATACCCACAAGAAGATTATACCAAATGGGTATCGTTGACAGAGGTGAAGAAAAAGGAGACAGACAAGTTTTCTTTGTTCATGAGACGAGCAAACAAAGCCGTTGAAATGCTTGATGAAAGTGGGTTGTGGGAGGACATCAATAAGGAAATTAAACATTTCCTATCTCTTGACGAGGAAAAGCAAAGGGAAATGGTATGCGACATAACTTCTGACTTCTACAATAATTTTTATGAGCAAACTTACGGTGATGGAAAGTATAGTTGGGTAAACTGCTATCAAGTTTTTGCAAGTTTCGCTCACAAAAGGTGTTGGAAATCAATTGCATGGAGCAAATACGCAAGGACAACAAGAACAAACGAAGTAAAGCAAGCAATTGCCAACAAGAAGAATTTCTCAGTTAAATGGAGAAACGGCTATGATAACTCAGTTGAAATATCTTTGGGTGAAGATGGGAAACTCCGTGGTTGGTATAGTGAGGAGTTTTACGGCTGCGGTCACGGACACTATTACTTGCTATTTGATGCAACACACGCAATTTTCTATGAGGATGATTAAACGTTAAAATGGGTTAAAAAGTTGGGATAATCTTTGGTTATTTCAACTTTTTTTCTTACCTTTGCAACAGAAATAGGAATAAAACAACAAGTATGGCAACAAAGAAGAAATATAAGAACCCAAGAAGAAGGGTAATTTATAACGCAAATAAGCTTACAAAGGTAGGTGATGAAATAATGTGCCCAGTTTGCAAGAATATTTTTATTAAGAAATATTATCAACAAAGGTTCTGTTGCAATGAGTGCAAGGTGAAGTTTTGGAACGATAGGCAATTGGGAAAGAGAAATGCCTATTTCCATGACTATAACATGAAACATCCTGAAAGACTTGAAAGAATTGGAATTGACACCGATTTAATAGAAAGAATGAGAAAATTCCATGAATGTGACGATTTGGGTGACGAGGGAACGTCACTCGGACAAATAACACTCGACCCCTCATGTTACGAAGATGATGAAATGATATTGGATTTTCCTTTCTATGACAATTAAACGTTAAAATGGGTTAACAAATTTGGTTAACTCATTTTTTTTTCTTACCTTTGCAACAGAAACAATTAAAATGATAGAGTTATGGCAAAAATGACGAAAACACAAGCGAGGAAAATGACTCGACAATTGATTAACGCTTCCGCAAAGGAAATGAGAGAACAACTTGAACGTGTTTTCCTTAGTGGTGCAGTAAACATTGGTAGCTATGAGGATAATTGGCTCTTGCCAAAAATCATCTTGACTGCGTTGTTACGAGACCAAGCAACAACGAGATTGCCAATCGTGCTTAGCAAGAAAGAACAAAGGAAGATTGATAGGGCAATCAAAAACATCTACATTCAAATATAGGAGGACACGATATGTTTGCAGTTTTATCTAAAAGAAGTGGTATAAGATTTACAATACTCCATACAGACGTGGTGGAGTTAAAGGGAGAGGAAAGACATCTTGGAACTCCAAAATATAGGCAGTTTAAGTGCAAATGTTGCGGAAGTGAATGGATTGAAAACATCAACTCTCCATTAATCATTGATGATGAAACCGCAAATAACATCAATCAGTATTACGATAACGTGATTACTTGTGACAAATGGTAAAGGATTTTAACCCATTTTAACACATCAAAATTTGGTTATCTCAATTTAATTTCCTATCTTTGCAATGTGATTTAAAACAATAGGATTATGAAAAGGATTGATGAAACACCAATAACATATAAGCCTTTGACAAAAGAACTTATTGAAAACATTTGCGAGTTCATTAAGTCTCTTTTGAATGAAGATAAATACATCGCAAGTGTTGAGCACCAAGATTGCGCATATTACACGCAACAAGAATACATTGCTCCAAGCGGTCAAGAAAGGTACGTAATAGAAATAAAGAGAAAAAACGGAGCATTCGTAAAGATGCTTGACTTCAACGAGAATAGGTATCTCTCTTATAATGGCTTTAATGGTTATCACCTAAGCGGATTTAACGTAAAGGAGTGGAAGTCTATAATTAGATACGAAATTCTTGGTTGGTATTGAAAAAAGACATGGGCAAAATAGAAATAAACACCGAAAATGTGGTGATTGGCTCTCGTACACTCATTGAATATAAGTTTCAAGTGCTGAACTTCTTGAACTTGATTTATAGTGATGGGGTTGAGAAATTGAAAGGATTGCCACGTAGGGAATACGAATACGTGAACTCTGATTTCCACAACAGATTAAGACCTTGGTTTAACAACTTGACCTTTGAGATACAAAGGGTTAGGGATGGAATAAACGATAAAACAAAATGGGGAGATTATCTCTCACTCATTGAACATCTTGAAGCAGAGATTTTCAAAGGTAAGAGTAAAGCGGCAGAAGCCGCATGGATGGAACTATTTGAGTTTTTAACAGAAAGTTTGGAACTAAAAAAAGAAATAGAATTTATTGTTGTATTGCCATAATCTATAATTAAGCTTGTTGTTGTTGGGTGCATCGCCATGCACCCATTTTTTTGTTAATATTGGTTAATGAATTTGGTTGTTACGAATTTTATTACTACCTTTGCAATATAAATAAAACAATGAGACTATGTTAGAAAACGAGAAAAAAATCAAAGAGGAATATAAATCATTAATTAAGAAATTGTTATTCCTTAACAACGTGAAAGAAATCACGTTTGTAAGTGGAGACTTCGCAAGGGTTTTCATTAAGGCGGAAGTTTCGAAGGATTCGATAAAAGTCTTTCCAAAAGGTCTTTGCGAGATAACATTCAGTGATTTCCTATTTGATTTCACCATTGATTACGCTCTGTTGATTTATCAAATAGAAGATGCAATCTTCTATGCGAAAAGAGGATGCGATGGGAGCAACAAAATAAAGATTAAGTTCTATGAAAATTTTAACGTTTGAAGAAATGACAAGTCTTAGGCATGATGCCTATAATGTTGCCATTAAAAGGAGAACCGAGTTGAAACTCGACACAATAGAAAGAAAAGTAATTGACTTGTTAATTAACGAGTATTATTATGGCATTGCTGCGCAAGAAGAACTTGCAATGAAATGCCTTGAATATGGATGGCTAAAGTTACCGACATAACAATATCAATGGGCAACCAAACACCAATGAGCGACCAAATAACAAATGGTTGCTCATTTTTTTTTGCTTATATATTATATATATACTTAATTAAGTACAAGTATATGGCTAAGTCATTTATTCTCGTTCTAACATCATGAAATGGATGGGGTGGATAGTTTATCCATCACGAACAATATAACGCAACACAGAGCAAATAAATGGGTTGCAAATGATATGGTGTTGTAATGACTATATAAGGGACTTAATTAAGTACAACTTATTGTTTGGGTAGATATATAAACAATGTTAGCTGACGTTTCACAACGTCAGCTAACCTAATACATGCAATGGTCAAAAGACCTATTTAGAAATGAACTTATCAATTTGATTGTCGTGGAATACCGTATCACCACGGATAGGTTGGTCTCAAACCCTTTTAGGCACTCTATCTGTGCTGCCATTCTCTTTTGAGTTTACTTATCCTTGCACTTTAGGGATAGGTAGGTATTGGGTTGCGAAAATGACTCCTTATGGTGGCAAAACGGCACGCTAAGAGCGGTAATCGCACACCCAATTAGCACCTACGAGCACGAGTAAAGAACTTCTAATAAAGATTTTTCTTTTTCATTTCTATTAATTTTGTTAATGTTAAACTTCTTAATTCTGTTGCAAAGGTAAGAAAATTATTTGAGATTACCAAATTCTTTAACTTATTTTCGCATATTTTGTTTTTGCATCTGTACGAGTTCAGTTTTGATTTCTTGCAAAATTTCGTTTTGCTCTTTGATAGCAACGAAAATTGCAATTAACCACGCCAAAATGGGTATCAATACGTAATGATAACTATTATTATTCATAATGATATTTTTTTTTTGAGTGGAAAGGTAGGGGAATTACCCCCTAACCTTTTGTTGCCTTATTGTTACACGACTGCTGCGATAATGTAGGTTATTCCATTTATGGTTGCTTGTCGAATGTTTTCAATGTTAACATTGAATGGCATTACCATATCTTCTTTGTCAATACCCACTTCGCTTTGTCTCGCACTTGGTGCAGACTGACGGATGTTAGCAAAGATGTTCTTTCTCTCTGTTGCATCTTCAACCAACTCGCCATTCTTGTAATAAGATACGGTTGGTTTGGTTGACTTGGTCTTGTATGCACGGAGGTATGTTGCTCCTTTGTGACCAATGAGATAGTTAGGTCTAATCCATTCGCCCCACGGCAATTTTTCAGCCTTGAAGTCTTCTTCTGTGCGATTGTTTACGGCGTTCTCGTAAGACGCACCTATTTGAACCGCACTCATTGCAGTGATTGAACTAACTTGACCATTGTAAGGATTTTTCTTGCCGCCAATCAACTTTTTGTCGATTGCGGATGATGGTGTTACATAACTGATGGATGCAAATTGGCAACCTTTTAACGAGTTAATCACTTCTGCAAACTCACTTGGAGTTAAGACTTTCTTTTTCATAATTCTTGTATAATTTATGACCACTCTCAGACTATCTTTGAGTTTCTGTGTGCAAAGTTAAGAATAATTTTTGAATTACCAAAACAAAAACGACTTTTTTTTTCAAAAAATGCAATATTTTTCTGGTTTTTTTACAAAAAGGCATTATTTTACCCAAAAAATCATGTTTTAATGTACTTTTTACTTGCATCAATACAACAAGCAATAAACAAACATAAACAGCCAACAAAAGCAATATAATATAACTCTATATAATATATAATAACACGCACACGCATTATTATCATAGATTAGATAATAACACGCACACACATGATATTATAACAACACATGCAATTTAATAAAATGCGCATATATACAAATTATCAATACAATTTGATTTAAAGCCTTTTTTTTGCGATTTAAGACGTTTATTTACTTCTTTCGATAACTTTATAGTGCTACATGTTTAAACACGCTTAGAACGCAAATTTTAGTATATGGATAGATGAACCGCAAACAAATGTTAACGAAATACCCTAATTGTTAAAATTGTTTAATAGGCAAAAAAAATTTAGGTAAAACCTTGCATATATCATTTTTTCTTTGTAATTTTGCAGCAGTTTTAGAAACAACAAGTATAACAATTAAATTTTTAGATTATGAAAAGTATCGTGATTAGCAGTACAACATCATTGAGAACAGACGATTTAAACATGTTCTTTAATGATATTAGGAAGTATAAGGAACTTTCTATGAGTGAGGAAATAGAATTAATTACCCTTGCCCAAAATGGTGACAATAAGGCAAAAGACGCAGTTATAAACGCAAATTTGCGTTTTGTGGTATCAGTGGCAAAACACTACAAAGGATTAGGATTAGACATTTTAGACCTCATTAATGAGGGTGCTATCGGCTTGCAAAATGCGCTAAATAAATTTGACGTGAATAAAGGTAACAAATTCATCTCATTTGCAGTTACTTGTATTAGGCAACAAATTATGTTGGCTATCGACAATGATAGCCGTTTGGTTAGATTGCCACATAACGCATATAAGGAGGAGGTAAACAATTACGGTACAACCTCAATGGATGCACCTTTAGGCAATGACGAGGATGGCAATGAAAAAACGTATTTAGATACGTTTTCAAGCGATTTGATAGCCAATAAGTATGACCACGTACAAAGTATTGAGTATAAGGTTAAAAGCCTTTTAAACGGCTTAACTGCAAAGGAAAAACAAGTAATTGTATTGACCTTTGGGTTAGGTTGCCAACAAGAATTTGAAGATACGATTGCAAAAAAATTGAATCTTACGAATGAGCGTGTTCGACAAATAAAGCACGAAGCATTAAACAAGATGCGCCAAATGTGAATAAACGTTAAAAAGGTGGAGTGACAAAAGTTACTTCACCTTTTCATGTTTCACGTGAAACACATTAGGGATATACTACCCACATACCCCCTACCCCCTTTGTCCCCTGCCCCCTCCCCACAGGTTTTTAACGTTTGCATATGAGGGAAC
>Ga0247609_10001723_pt1 | contig 25055 bp, 21 predicted proteins | sample 172DNAGHGlowgp2_FD_193487 | JGI IMG/M metagenome (GOLD analysis project Ga0247609, IMG submission 193487) | Sheep rumen microbial communities from Palmerston North, Manawatu-Wanganui, New Zealand - 1728 DNA GHGlow gp2 | ecosystem: Host-associated > Mammals > Digestive system > Stomach > Rumen ...
CCTCGTCGCTCACGCTGTCGGTCAGGCGGTCGTCGATGGGCAGTACCACCGTCTTCCGTCTGCGCAGGTTCTTCAGCGCGGTGTTGTAGGCGATGCGGTAGAGCCAGCTGCCGAAGTCGGCTTCGCCGCGGTAGTCGCTGAGGTGCGTGAAAGCCTGAATGAAGGTCTCCTGTGTCGTCTCTTCAGCCTCGAGGTCGTTGCCTACGAGCCGTGCTGCAAGGCCGTACACCTTACTGCCGTAGCGCTCCATCAGCAGGGCAAAGGCTTCTCGTTCGCCACTGACTACTCGCCGTATGATCGTTGCAACGTTTTCTTCTTTCATTCTACTCTTTAGATGCACGACCTCAGGATTTGTCACACCTTCATGAAGATTTTTTTTGCATCAACATCATTTATCCCTGATGATGCCCGTGAACATTCGTCCGCTGTGGATGCCTAAACGTCTGGCCGAGAAGAAGCGCGAATGATGGATGAAGGTGCAGAGACCGCTGACGTGTATGGCAGCCTGCGCTACGCCCTCCTGCGTGAGCTGCCAGACGTTGGCCTGCCAGAGATCGATGTGCCATTTCCCCGTCTGCGGCGAGCGAAAGGCGATGGTCGCCATGGGGAAGCCGGCCTGCAGGAAGGCTTCATACACTTCCGTGCCGACCTCGAACGACGCTGGGCCGATGCTGGGGCCTACGACACACTGGACGTCAGCGGTCTCTGTGCCGTAAGCCTCATGCAGCGCTCGCAGGGTCAGCACGCCGATGCGGGCTACCGTGCCCCGCCATCCGGCATGCGCCGCAGCGATGGCTCCCGTGCGTTTGTCATAGAAAAGGAGAGGCACACAATCGGCCGTGGAGACGCCGATGCACACATGCTTGAGCTGCGTGATGAGTGCATCGGTGTCCTCGAACAGGTCGTGGCGGTTATGCTCCGTGACCTCCGCCACCCGCACGCCATGCACTTGTCGCGGCACGATGAGGCGCTCGTCGGTGATGCCGAGATGCTCGCAAAGCTGCTGTCGGCAGGCTTGGACATGCGATGGCGCATCGCCGGAGTAGTGAGTGACGTTGAAACCGTCGTAGGGCGCTGAGGCTTCCGCACAATGGCGCTCCGTGGAAAAGGCCGTAAGCCCCTCTGCTAGATCGTAGGTCATATCGCTGGTGTAGGCGTTGGTTACTGTTGGATTTCGCTACGCAGATCGTCGATCATGCGCTGCTGCTTCTTGTAGATGATGGTGCCCAGACAGGCGCCGATGATGATGCCGATGCTCAGACCATAGACGATATACTTCCCTTCGGTTTCGTAGTCGGAACGGTTGAGTACGACGTAGAAGAAAGCTGCCATCCAGGCGATGAGCATCGGGATGCTGACCCATATCCAGCGCGCGCCCTGCTCCTTGAGGTGGATGGCTTTCTCGCTGAGCTGCTTCATGCTGAGACGATTGAGGTCATCGGTGCTGATGTGCTCCATGAAGGCTTCGTGATAGACCAGCGAGGCGCCTATCACGGCCACGGTGGCGATACCGAACCAGATGGGAAGACCCATGGTTCCTACCAGGAAGCCGGGGATAAAAATGATGCAGAGCACCATATATACGCGCTTGATCTTGCGATTCAGGCCGAGGCGATAGAGACGCCTCTCCACGCTCTTGTGCATCAGTTGATCGTTAATGATTTCCTGACGGTTGAGTTTCTCTTTGAGAAGATCCATCTGCTGGCGCATCTCGTCTAATTCATTGGGATTCATAATTGCTTTGGCTTTTAAGGAATAAAATTTTCAACTTTCAACTCTCAACTCTCAACTTTCAACTTTCAACTCTCAACTCTCAACTCTCAACTCTCAACTCTCATCTTCTTCAGCTGTTCCTTGATTCTGAATAGGCGTACGGAGACATTCTTTTCCGAGATGCCGACGATCTGTCCGATCTCCTCGTAGCTCAGGTCTTCCAACCACAGCAGGACGATGGCGCGGTCGAAGGGACGGAGGTGCGAAATGCGGCGATGCAGCATGTCAACCTGCTGCGTATCCGTGTCGCGGTCCTCGAAAAGGTTGATGTCCATGGAGAGTTCCGTCGTGGGGCGGCTGCGACGCTTGCGGTCCTGGCTGATGCACGTGTTCAGGGCCACGCGGTAAACCCATGTCCGCACATCGGAGCGTCCTTCGAAGCCCTCGAAACCACGCCACAGGTTGATCAACACCTCTTGGAAGAGGTCGTTCACCTCGTCTTGGTTTTGCGAGAACATATAGCACACGGTGTAGATGGTGCTCTTCTGCTCGCGAACCAGTCGGCTGAATGTCTGTTCTTGTTGTTCCATTGTCTGTCTGTTGAATCAAGTTTCTACTCCTTAGACGCAAGGATGGCAGAAAAACTACACGCAGATGCAATTTTTTTGCAAAAATAGGTATTTAACCTTTAAGTCGGGTCGAAAACACCTCTTTTTTTCATCTGAAAGCCACATTGAGACCCATTATGAAGAATTTGGCACAGAAGGAGAAGCTTTTTACGGAAGTTTTTCGTTACTTTGCAGCCGGAATGAACGAAGACGATAACAATTCACAATTCATAATGCACAATTCATAATGCACAATTCATAATGCACAATTCATAATTCACAATTCATGAAACGAAGACGATAACGATAACTAACAACTCGTCAACTTGTCAACTCGTCAACTCGTCAACTAAAAAACGATAACTAACAACTCGTCAACTCGTCAACTCGTCAACTAAAAAACGAAAACGACAACGATAACAAATAATAGATCATCATGAAACGGGTTCTTTTCTTCCTTCTTTCGTGCTGCGCCACGATGGCGATGGCACAGCAGTCGCCTAACGGCAAGATAACGGTTGAACCACACGGGCAGACGCTGGCAGTACGCTTCCAGCAGCAGTCCGTCATTGAGGTGACGACGGCCGTGGACGTGTCAACGCTCAGCCAGTGTGAGCCGCAGCGCATCACGACCGACTACGAGATGGTGGCTGGCAAACGGCGCCACTGCACCAACGAGGCCAACGAGTATCGCTGCGGTCAGCTGGTGCTGCGCATCTACAACGACGGCCTCGCATTCCGCTTCGAGAAACCACGTGCCGTGGGTTCTGTGTCCGACGGTTCGTCCGTCGGCCCCACCCCGAACGCGACATCAACGACCTACCGCATCGCCGAGGGCACGCCACGATGGATGCAGCAATGGTGTGAGGCCTACGAAGGCTTCTACCCCTTCAGCACTACGGCCAAGGTGCCGCCTGTGCCCAGCTTCAGCGGTGTCTTCAAGTCGGACGAGGGCTATTGCAACCGATGGGGATACCCTGCACTGCTGGAACCCGCCCAAGGCGTCTTTGCCCTCATCACCGAAGCCAACATCGAACGCGGCCAGAGTGCATCCTGCCTCTACAACGACGGCGAGCTATTCCGTGTCGTCGAGGATAAACGCGAGGGCCAGGCGACATACGAACACACGCCGTGGAGGGTGGTCATCGTCGGCACGCTGGCTGACATCGTGCAATCGACTCTCGTCACTGACGTAGCCGAACCGTGTCAGGTGGACGACATCAGCTGGATTGAACCCGGCGTCGTGTCGTGGGTCTATTGGGCTTATAACCATGGCTCCAACGACTACAATATCATCAAACGATATGTGGACATGGCCGCCACGCTGCACCTGCCCTACGTGCTCATCGATGCCGAATGGGACGAGATGCGCGACGGCAAGACCATCGAGGATGCCATCGCTTATGCACGGGAAAAAGGCATCAAGCCGATGATCTGGTACAACTCCAGCGTAGGATGGGTGAATGGAGCCCCTGGACCGAAGTATAGGCTGAACAAAGCCGAAGACCGCGAGCGCGAGTTTGCGTGGTGCCAGCGGTTGGGCGTGGCCGGCGTGAAGGTGGACTTCTTCTCGGGCGACAACCAAAGGAATATGGACTATTGCCTGGACCTCCTGGCATGCGCCGCACGGCATCATCTACTGATCAACTTCCACGGCGCCACCATCCCCCGCGGCTGGCAGCGCACGTGGCCCAACCTGCTCTCCACCGAGGCCGTCTATGGCGCCGAGTGGTACAACAATGTAGGCACCTTCACCGCCAAGGCCGCCTGTCACAACGCCACCCTACCCTTCACGCGCAACGTCATCGGACCGATGGATTATACGCCCTGCGCCTTCACCGACTCCCAGCATCCTCACATCACGACCCATGCCCACGAGCTGGCACTGACGGTGCTCTTCGAGAGCGGTCTGCAGCACTTGGCCGACCGTCCCGAAAGCTTCCTCACACAGCCGCAGGACGTACAGGATTTCCTCAGCCGGCTCCCTGCAGCCTGGGACGAGACGCGCTACGTCAGCGGCTATCCTAGCCGAAGCGCCGTACTGGCCCGTCGAAGCGGATCCACATGGTACGTAGCCGGTATCAACGGCACCGACGAAAGCGCCACGCTCGACTGCGACCTCACCTTCATCGGACGCTACCGACAAGCCACGCTGTTTGCCGACAGCGGCAACGCCGATTCGCCGTGGACGATTACCAAACCGAAGCAACTGCCCAAGTCCGTCACCTGCCAGCCACGCGGCGGCTTCGTCTGCATCATTTCTGCCTCCAAGTAAATCGTTAGAGCGGCCGCCTTTCCTCTATACCTTTAAAAAGAGTATTTATTTATTCATTGGTGAGGTTCATCAGCCAGTCCTTGGCTCTCTGGAGGAAGGACTGGAAGGAAGAAGGTGCCGCTTCTTTTTGGGATTCTATGTCCGACGGTTTGTCCGTCGGCTCCTCCCGGGCCGCCTCAGCCTGCCTCGATACCTCTTCCTCCTCGTTCCCGTTTTCGTTAGATAAATTATGAATTGTGAATTGTGAATTATGAATTGTGAATTGTTCCCGTTATCATCTTCGTCTTTATCGCCATTTTGATTGTTAATTTCCTTTAATTTTGACCCGCAAAACGGCCATTTCTTCACAAAATCACGCCCCTTCACACTAACCTTCACACATCTATCACGCTAACAATCAATCCTGTAACCCCACTTTGTGAAGATGTGAAGGCATTTTTGAATGTTTTCACGTACGCGCGTATCTCTCATATCATGTCTCCGATGTCGTACCTTTGCACTCGCAAACAGAAAGGTTTGTCCCTCTTCACAGAATAAGTGCACACTTTCCAAACCCTCAAGGGTTTTAGTCAATTGTCTTATAGTATTTTACAAAAACCCTTATAGGTTTCAAGCCGAACCTATAAGGGTTTGATTGATGTCCAACCAGTGGACTTTCGCACACATATATATGTATCGATTTCCGAGTGCAAAGATACAACATTTTTCGTCCATCTACGCAGGCTCGACACACCCTAACGTCAGTTATAGCCAGATAACGTCAGTTAACGTCAGATAAAAAGTTCTGCTGCCACGCTGCGAATGATAGAGTATCACGCAGGAGTGAACGGATATGGACCGGAAAAAGGGTGAATGCAGGCACTTCACGGACCTCGGTGAACGGGTATGGGGCGGATTACGCAGCCCTTCCTCATATCATTGAAAGCTTATCCGAGTAAGATTTAACGTGAGTTCGGTATAAGCTTTATGCAATTAATCTGGTTTTGTCAATGATTTCGCTGTCAGACATACGTCCGGGACGATTCCGATGCAGCTTACCGGAGGTGGAAATCGCACGTTTTTTAAGTTCTGGTTCAAAATATTTGCAGAATTCGTCGAGAAAACAAAAAATTTCAATTATATTTGCAGTCGTCATAGGAGTGTGGATTGATTGTAACTTGTTGTTTAGCAGCTACAAAGATACAAAATAATTCGCACTCCTACAATTTTTCAAGCATATTTCTTATACAGAACTCACGTTATATTAGGTGTTGTCGTTGTCGGCTGAGCGCTGTTTACATATAGATAGGCCGGATGCCAGTCTGGATCGGGTCGTAGCGTATGATCTGGCAGTCGGCTGGCAGATCGTCGAATGCCTTGCTGCTGACCTTTGCATTCTGGTTGATGTAGACCTCCTTGAGGTTGGGGCTGCCGGTGATGGCATAGTCCTCGAACTCGAGCGTGGCTTCGTCGAAATGTAGGATTTCCACATTGGGCAGCGCCTCGATGAGCTTGCTGGTGATCTTGGCGATGGGGGCAAACGTGATTTCGCGCTTGCCGCCTGGGGCGTAGAGCAGGGTGAGGTAAGTCAGCGGCTTGGTCGTGCCGTTGTATTTGATGCTATATACGCATCCGTCGTACTCGTTGATCTTGCGGTTCTCGTCGTTGAGGACATAGACGTCTTGCAGGTTGGCGCCATGCTCCCGCAAACCCTGCACATACTGGCCGATGCTGGCGATGTTGAGGCTGAGGTAGAGCTCGCGTACATTCTCGTTGATGCCGCCGATGGGGTCGAAGGCCGTGATGCGGTAGCCGAGGGCGCCGAAGGGCACGCTCACCTGCTCGTCGGCGGTGAGCACCTGACGGATGTTGAAGTGCTTGTCGCGGAAGTCATAGACGAACCTGTCATCCTTTGCCAGGGGCATATCGATGTTCCAGGGCTGCAGCGTGCTCTTGTACTTGGTGAGGTCGGCCTTCATCCTATAGACGTTATTGCGGTTGGTGGGGTCGGCCACATACCACACGCCGTCGGCGAGGGCATAGACCCAGGCATGGCCGCCGGTGTTGGCCAGGAAGCCTGTGGCCACGGTGGCTTTGATGTCCTGCGTGTGGAGCATGGCTACCATCAGGTTGGAGTAGCCCTGGCACACGGCTACGCGGTTCTTGAACACGCTGTAGGCATCCTGGTCGTCATAGTCGTAGCGGATGTTGGCGCGAATCCATTTCAGTATGGACATCATCTTGGCGTACTGCTTCACCTCGGTGGTGAGGATGCTGCTCTCCACGAAGCTCTTCAGTTCGGCCAGGTGCTCGTCGGAGATTTCCACGCTGTTGAGGCTGGCCGCCATGTTGGTGTCGGCTTCGCACATCAGCTTGCTGGCGTGTTCGGCGATGACGGGATCGTTGTAGTAGTGGCTGTAGTCAGTGGGGTCGGTGTATGCTCCCGTGAGCAGCTTCTCGCCGTTGCGCCGAGCGAACATATCATTGTCGGGTGCCGACATCACGACGGCGCCTCTCGATGTCTCAGACGGGGTGATGTCGTTGATGTCATCGCTTTCCGAACAGGCTGCAAGCAGGGCAGCGAGGCTCAGGATATAAAAGGAAAATCTCTGTTTCATAACCTATGTGTTTAGCAATTCTTCATCATAATAAGCCATTGACCCACCCATTTGTGATGGGTTTTCTGTCCTTTTGGGCTGCAAATATAAATTTTTCCTTTCAAATGACCAAATAAAACGCAGATTTTCCGCTTGTTCCTGTCCCTGATGGCCATTTTTTTGTTCATCCGACATTCCGTGTGATGCAACTTTAATAGGTGGACTCATTTTACGCGAATTACAAAAAAGGCTTCACCCTTCATCAGGGCCCTTAATTGAAAGACTATCAATAACGTGAGTTCGGTATAAGCTTTATGCAATTAATCTGGTTTTGTCAATGATTTCGCTGTCAGACATGCGTCCGGGACGGTTCCGATGCAGCTTACCGGAGGTGGAAATCGCACGTTTTTTAAGTTCTGGCTCAAAATATTTGCAGAATTCGTCGAGAAAACAAAATATTTCAATTATATTTGCAGTCGTCATAGGAGTGTGGATTGATTGTAACTTGTTGTTTAGCAGCCACAAAGATACAAAATAATTCGCACTCCTACAATTTTTCAAGCATATTTCTTATACCGAACTCACGTAGATTTACGAAAATACATGCCTATTTTTTCCATGAATCAAAGATGCTCGGAGGATTGGCGAAACCGCGCTTCTGCCATTTCTCACGCACCTCACCCCACTTCTTATCCGCTTTAGACTGCGCTTTCAGGAAGAAACCGATGATGATCATTTGCGTCTTCTTGTCAACAACCTGATAACGTTTCTTCAACTCCGCCCGTGCCAGTTTCACATAGTTGCCATTTTGTTCGATGAGCATTGCTCCCAGTTCATCTATCGTAGCCTCTCTTATCTTAGCATCCCTTTGTCCCAACTGCTCATGGAACAATGTCCTCGAAACAGCCTTCCTCACTTCATCCTTCGGTGACAGCCATCTTGATGTCAGCAACCCGACCAGTTCATCACGTGTCAAGCCATCCAGTCTCTGTATGCACTCATTTACAGCCTTCTCGCTCCAAGCGCTATAATGTGCCCGTTTACTTTCACTTAAAATGTATTCGTAGTTTGTCATACCGATTATTATGTTAAGAATCGGCGGCAAAGGTACGAATCTCCACCAAAATTGCCAAGAAAAAGTATTCCACAAGCCTTGTGAAACAATATTTACTCCCAAATGACTAACCTTCGTGGCAGCGTTACCCTCTTCGGTTCACCACTCTTACCTGTTATGTAGTATTGGTCAACAAGAGTCGCATCCACTTCTGCCATAAAGGCGGCCTTGGCACGTGAACACTTCTCATTTATAGAGTTCAGCAGAGGATTCGTCACATCTTCTATACTCTTGAGGACTCTGTTTGTAAGGCTATTAGGCTTAACTATGGAGTATAGCTCAGCTAACTCATTCCTGTAATCCGGCAGTTCTTTAAATGCAATTCCCTCAGGATGCTTCAGGAACAGCAGATATACAGCCTTTGTCAATGGTTCCATCTTCACCTCCTTATTATAGTCTGTAAGTAAAACGGCACCCTCTTTAGTAATTGTCAGTCGGCTATATTTTACCTGGTTCTTCAGCTTGTTCTCATGAAATCCCAAGCGCCAAATGGTTTTGTCACATCGCTGTCCTTTATAGTATTTATAAAGCACCTCGTTAAAGATGTCATTGGGCGACACCAGATCAAACAGCGTCATACAGGAACGAACCTTCAGCACATCGGGGAATCCAAATATTTCATCGGCAGTCTTATTGGCACACTCAAGAAGAGCTTGTGTAATCTCCTTCAAACGTACCCCAACCACAGGATGCTCCAGATATGCCCTTGCCTCCCCCAAATTACTAATGCCAAAATACTCTGAATTATAGCTGTGTCCGAGTCCCTTGATCTGTGGAAAAATGTACCAAATCCAATGCCCTTGTTTTTGTCCACCCTTAATTTCTCTCAGGGCTGCTGCATACGCATAATCCTGTGGTTCTATGAATCGGTCCAAATCATATTTTGTTTCACCACCACCCAAAGCTTCCACAAAGCTTTTGGGAAGACTGACGTTTTTCAGTTCCAATGCGTCCTTGAAAAACTGCGCCATCTCATCATCGTGATATCCAGCGATACCGCATCCGACACGTGTCACCAGAAAGAACAGGTCTGTATGTTCCCTCGCAAAAGCAATGAACCTGTCCACCGCTTCCTTCACCTCCTTATCTTTGCGTATGTTCTTTCCGTAATCTACAGGGATTGCATAACACTGACCTTGCAGTCCTTCAGCCTGTCCCCATACAGCTCCGAACTTCTTGCGTGCAGTTCCTGAAGCGCCACCCGTATGATAGCCCAATGTATTACTACCGAAAACGAATATCTGTCCTGGCAGCAAAGTGTCTATATAGTCAGGTGTAAAACCTATGTACTCTTTCATGTCCATTTCCTACATAATTACGAGTGAATAATCATCGTGAGCAATCAAGCCTTTCTGCCTGCGGCATTGAAGATATTGCTTGAAGTTCCCTTTGTTGCAGTTTAACAACTTTCCTATAACATCTTTCTCAAAGTCAACCTTCTTCATTCCCATGGCCGTATTGATGAAATTACTGTCTTTTGTTTGAGCATCTATTGCCTCCTGCAATTCATTAGCAAACTCTTCTTTCCTTGACACCTCATACATCATTAATATATAATGTGCCAAAGCATCACTCGCTGCGAACGCCACAAAGTCTTCCTCCATCTTGAACTTGCCACTCCTAAAACCGTCGGGATTCAGCGGGTCTTTACAGTTCACAAGATAAGGTGGATTATTGAAATCCGTCAGTTTCGAAAATGAGTGCTGTAACATCCCCGATTTTCGATGGTAACAGAATGCTACACTATCCCCATAGCTCATCCATTCACCACTCTTCCAGACTGCCACAATCGTAGCAAATGAGCCCTCATCATAAAACTTGTTCAACAGCATTCCCCCTTCTTCTTTAGCCTGTTCTTCGCAGTCATTGTAGAATGGTTCCCAAATACTATCAATCCAATTATCGAAGGCCTCAAAGTCAGTGATTGTTTCGTCTGGCAGGTGATCAACAAGATACTTTGACCATCTGTCAGCAAACACACCACCGCCACCAGCTCCATCCGAAACGGCAATCAAACCCTCTCGTGCGATGACAGCATCCTCGTTGATGAGGCCTTCATCTATCTTTGCTATCGATATCGCTTTCATTGGTTCTGACTGATATTGGTTGGTGTTCCGATGTCCATCAATTTGATAAGCGTAGTTGCGTCTGCATTAACACCCATGGCTACATGACGTCCTGCTCTATTGTCATTCAGGCAGCGGGCAATGTCCTGATTATAGCGTTCTGGCAACAGACTTGACATGTCAAATAGAGCTTCTGCGTAAGCATTACCTCTCAACTCATCCTTGCTGATGGGGCAAGCAACAGATTCTGAATTCGCGTTAGCAGTGAAATGAATGTTGAATAATATCACATTACCATCATTCGTAAACATCGCCTTCAACTCATTTGCTTTCTGCAACACTTCTTCCTTACTTGCATGATTAAACTCTCCGTCTGTAATATGAATCACGGTGGGAGGATAGCAATCTTTATCGTGATGCTCTTTCATCCAATCATCCAACAGCCTCTTGGCATAATCAAAAGCTTCGTGATAATGTGTCCAGCTTCCATCATGTCTTGCGCTCACCCATTGCACCTGTTCCACTTCTTTAATTTGTACACCTTTTCGGGTGCGGGTTTCTTTCCTTGTTACAATTTTCGTAAATGGATGGTTTTTCAGTTCTTCTGGCGACACAAAATCTCTTCCTTCCAGCTCACCTTGCCAACCGCTATAAGCCTTTTCCCCATATCCTACCACAGCAATATCGTAATAATGTCTAGTGTCACCCATTTTTATACACCGCAGCACCAGCTCATTCATTTGACTGTTCACAATTCTTGCAGCCGCTTCCGCCATCGTCATCTTTTCGCCATAGAGCATCGTTTCCTTCTTCATGCTGACAGAGTGATCCACAAGGAAGATAAACGCTGTTGGCGTATTCCTTGTAATCTGTGCCGTATAGGAAGCTTTCACTTGGAGTATCTTGGGCTGAGTAGGAACTGGGATACCAAAGTTCCCTATATTCCTTATATACTCCAACGGGATGAAGTTCTTCACCAACACTTCCGCCTGATAGTATGGTTGCTCTTCCTCATCAAGATCAAAAACAGCCGAAGCTTTGACGGTACTGAAATGTATTCGTTCTAAAGCTGCTATGTCCTCTCCGACCTCCGCACCCGTCTTCGCAGCATTTCTGTCTGAATACTTTGTTTCTTTCCAACAAACAACTGCTGGATCTATCTCAAGAACAACAGGATTTGTAATACGCCCATCGCTCATCGCCACAAACATCATGGGATGTTTAGGAGTGAAACTGACCCGCACATAGTTTTGCAAGCCATCTCTCTTATCCAAGCTTCGCGACTGGTCGCTTCCTCCTGGCTTGGCTATTATGATACCTTTATCCTCACAATCCCACCATGAGTACAACCCGCCATTCTTGATGATAGATTCCAAATTGTCTCTATCCGTGAAATGGTAGAGCCTTTGTATGCCATGCTTGTCAATGATTGACTGGAATGATTGCCAGTTTCTCTTCTTCTCCATAACACAATGTCCTTTACTGTTCAACTATTATCTTCAATGTATGATTTTATCAGCGCTGCGTGAGACAACGGCTTTCTCGTATTCTCCACATCCGTGTTAGTCGTGTAGTCCAACAGCACCAACGTTTTCCCTTGATTGCAAGCCTCACGCATACTTTCTATGATGTCAGCCGCTTTATTCTCCAGTACCCATTTGTAGGTGGGGATATATATCAGCTTTCGAGCCTCAATATATCCAAGCAGATCTGTTCCGTTCACTCCTTTCCGATGCCCAAGAGGCTTACCGAAGCGCCTCACAGTCCGCTTCAATCCCTTCATCGTGTCGTTCTGGAAGAGCGACGTATCTACATCACTACCTTCAAAAACCTTCAACCCCTGCCAAATAGCTTCCACACAGGTCGCAGTATAGCCATCGCTGAATGGTACGGGTATTCCGCCATGAGGATAGAAAGGACTCAGCTTCACCAGTCCATCCTTCGCCCCACTGGTCACATCAGCCAGTATGGCACCCGGATACGCCTTCAATATCGTCTCCGGCTTCTTCCGTTTTGACTCGATGATGATCATGGCTCCATCTTTTTTAGAATAACTCTGCGCCCTCCCCTATCAGGACCGTCACGCCGAATAACTCCTTTTGACTGAAGTATATTCAGATCTCGTCGAATGGTTCTTGGATCAACATTAAAAAGAGCGGCAAGTGTAGCGGACGTTTCTAGGACATTTTCTAGGACATTTTCTAGGGCATTCCATTGTCCTGTTTCTATGAGTCGATAGACTATTTTCACTTGACGTTCAGATAGTTGAGTAGCTGATATCGTCTCTCTGTTTCCTAGGACATTGGATTGCCCTATATTCACATTATTCCTTTGGAAAGTCACTCTTACCCCACCGTAAGCTGACTCTATCTTGGGCATAGGCAATCCAGCACCCTCAAAGCCCTCACGTATTTTCTTGTAGCCACGCCCCCAGGCATCAATGAATCCGGCTTTGAAAAAGGCATTGGCTATATTTCTGTTGCGGGGACGCGAGGCGTGTTGTTGAAGCAACGTCTCTGGAGTAAAGCCAACGGGCAACTCACCCTCATTCCAAATCTCGCAATAGTCATCCCAGACGCGCATCTGGATATGAACACCGGTATAGTCCTTATGTATGATGGCGTTATAGAGTATTTCGCGCAACGCTTCCTCCGGAATCTCGAGTTTCTCAATGCGGTTCATTCCTTTGAAGGTGATGGGCATCGTCAAGTATTTAGACTTCAATATCTCTACGACCCTGTCCGCCATCTGTATGATGTTGCCTTCTATCACATCTTGTGTGATTAAGTTTGCTTCACTTCCGCTGAAACGCCCTATGTGAAATCGCACGCTTGTGAAATAGCGCTGCGGTCTTTTCGCAAAGAGCAATAGCGCTGCATTCTTGAGTTTACCGTCATCGGTGATGAGATCAAGGTTTTGGAGGAGTACTTCAACGGGCTCACTCCTCTCCTCATCACTAATACGTCCGTTTTCGTATCCCTTCCTCAAGAAGTAATCTATGGCTGTTCTGTCTAAATCGTCGATAGTAGCATTGTCGTTGGTGATGTCATCCCAAGAGCGCCCCATCTTCTTTAGCACAAACTGCTGTAGTGCTGGACCTCGCAGTTCCTGCATGGTACTGCCAGAGCGGTAGTAGTACTTACCTTTATAGTTGATAGGTATATTGCTCGGCTCTACCACCACCTCAATATACTCCTGTCCATCCAGCTCGTGAAGGTTTACGTCCACCACGATTCCCATAGTCGTAACAATCTTGTTGGGGATGTCTTCCATCAGCCTGTCAACATGATCCAAACCAACAACTTCATGGTCGTCGTTTACTCCGAAGTACATCACGGCACCCTGTGCATTCGCGAAGCCGCATATCCACTCTAAATATTTGTCATTCCAACTGCTCTTGAACTCAACGTTCTGGCACTCTCTTGATTGTATCGTTTTCATATATTTATAACGATTTTTACCTTATTCATATTATGTCAATTAGTGAGACAAATCTATCTTTTTTCTCAGACAATAGACATCAATACATTTGAAGTATTAGTAAAAATCTATTGACATCTGTTTGTCATTGTGAAAGATAATCTCTTTTGGAACTCTTTTCTTGGTAACCACATCCCAACTTCTTCTACCATTAGTCATATAATGATGTTCATCTTTTACCTCAAAGACATCCTCGAAAGGCGGCAAGCCAAGCGTATAAGCCTTTACAAGATAAGCATGGGACAAGCAATGACCTAATGTGCCTTCAAAATAATTTGTATTTACATCAAGAAGGACTATCGTAGTCTTTTCATGAATTTCTCTAATAGAATCTATGATGTCTTTTGCATGATTTTCTATCATCCACTTGTAAGTCTTAACATAAATACCCCGATATGCTTCTTCATAAGTTAAAATATCATGGCCATAAACACCTCGACGGAATCCTAAGAGATTTCCTTTTTCATACTGGACTCTTTCCAACTCATTTGGCTGATATAGTTGAAACACGTCCTTATCTACATCTGCTTCTTCAAATACTTTCAGGCCCTGCCATACGGATTCAACACAACAAGCCTTCATACATCCACTATCATATGGAATAGGAATATCCCCATAAGGATAGTAAGGATTTAATCTTCTTCCAAAATCTTTGGACCAGAAAGACAAGTCTATAAAGTCTATAAATTCTGCATATGAATATTCTTCACTAAGTTGCTCTCGTGACTTAAGTATTGTATCTATAAATATCATATTTACTACCGTTTAAACCATATTAATATATCATAGAAAAGATGAAACTATCTCCATTATTTCACTAGGTTTAATAACAATCCTTTCATGAGCTTCATTATAATAATAAAAATGGACATGTATATTATCAGCTTTATAATGAAAAGTACTAACATTCTTCAGTTTCTTTCGATAAAACACGTATTCCGCTAGTGGAGCGTTCTTTATATCTACAAGCTTCACAACAAAATTATTGCCAGAGGTAGAAATTATACCTTCAGAACCAGTATAAACTAAAACAACGTTATCCATAAAAGTTTTTAAATTTATTGTTAACATGTTGTAGGTCCTTAGAGAACTAACACCGGCAAATATAGGTAATGGGGATGATATGAGCAAATAATCATAAGATTATTTTTTTATTCTTAGAGGGATAGAAGGAAACTGTTCCTCAAATAGGGACCTCTTGTCTTCTGATATTACTATGTATTGTAACGATTTGCACTCTTTAAAGGTATCTTTATAAATCGTTTTTACTGAATCGGACATGATAACAAAATTTAAGGAAAGACAGCCCTCAAATGCAAAAAAGCCTATCTCTTCTACATTATTGGAAATAACAACTGATAGAAGTTGTTCGCATCTAGCAAAAGCACTGGCACCGATAGAGGTTACGCTATCTGGAATAGAGATTTGAACGATCTTGGAACAACCAGCAAAAGCACCACCTCCAATAATTTTAATTCCATCTGGAATGATTGTTGTATTTGTCCCCAAAATCAATTCGTTTGTTGATGTGACAATTAAAGCGTTACAACCATTGCGAGAATCAAAAAACATATTATCCCTATCAACAGTTATAGATTCCAAACCGTTACAATCTAAGACAAACCAGCGATTAATATATTTCACATTCCTAGGAATAAATAAGGATTTAATAGTTTGATAGCCTGCAAATGCAGATTGTCCTATAGACTCTATACTATCAGGAATAACAGTGGTTATGCATCCTACCAATAGCTTATTATCTGAAGTTTTAATAATTGCATTACAATTATCGCGAGAATCAAAAATCAGATTCCCTTTTGCTACAATAATAGTTCTGAGGCTATCACATCCATAAAAAACTTGACTTCCAATTTCAGTAACGCTGTGAGGTATTGTAATTGACGTCAAACGACAGCAGTTGAGGAATGCATACGATTGTATAGTTCTAACACTATCAGGAATATTTATTTTTTTCAAGTTAATACATCCCGCAAACAAAAATGAATCAAGTTCTGTAAGATGTTCTGGCAAAACGATACTTTCTAAACTACAGCAATTACAAAAGGCACTGTTTCCTATGGTCTCCACACTGTGAGGAATATTTATTGATTCGATATTTGAGCAGCCTTTAAAAGCAAGATCGCCGATATATTTTACACCTTTTGGTATTGCTATAGATGATAGCCTTTTACAATCACGAAAAGCCAAATTATCAATAATTTGAACACTATTTGGAAGGATAATCGATGTTAAATTAGAACAACCATCAAAACCACCTATAGTTATCACTGAATCAGGAATACATATTACCATTAATTCAAGACACCCCGAAAAGGCTCCCTCTTTGATAACTTCAACTCCATTTGGAATCCTGATTGACATGAGATTGATGCAATTGGCAAAAACTTCAGATTCAATTGTCTTAATAGACTTAGGCAGTTCTATTGATTGCAGATTATGACATTGTCTAAAGGCTCCTTTCCCTATGACGGAAACACTATCTGGAATAGTTATGTTTTTTAGTTCACCGCAATTAGCAAAAGCGCCTTCTCCAATCGTTGTAATACCATCATTAAGACAAACATCTTTTAGATTTCTACAATTCTCAAAAGAATGATTCGCTATTTTACTTAGTCTGTTAGGGATATCAATACTCCTAAGATTGGAACAATTAGAAAACGCATACGATTCGATAGATAACCGGACATTCGGGTTATCTGGGAATAGTACAGTTTCTAAAGATATACAGTCATTAAACGCTTCACTACCAATAACCTCAAGCTGATAGGGAAGAGCTATCCCAGTCAGGCTTTTGCATCCACCAAATGCACAATCACCAATCAATTTTACACCATTGGGAATAGTTAAGCGTCTTAATTGTGAGCAGTTATTAAAAGCCCTCTTACCTATCTCCTTCAATTTTGGAGATATGCTGACTTCTCTGAGTCTAGAACAATCTGAAAAGATATTGACGCTTAATACTTCTATATTAGATGGTAAACATATGGAAGTTAGACATGAGCAATCAGAAAATGCGTACATATCTATTCTTTCAACAGTATCCGGAATCTTAATTGACGATAGCAGGGTACAATGCTGAAAACAGAAAGGGCCTATACTCTTCAAATTATTAGGTAAGACTATTGTTGATAATTTTTCACAACCCTCAAAGGTGCCCTTTTCTAAATCAATGATATTATCGGGTAAACATATTGATTGAATGGTTTTGCAAAAGGAAAAAGCATAGCTTCCAATTTCCCTAATACTAGATGGTATGCTAATAGAAGATAAATTGTAACATTCTCCAAAAGCATCATTATCTATTTTGGAAAGTCCATTTGGAAGAACAATGGATCTTAGTTTAGTACAGTTTTTAAAAGCACCAACTCCAATTGTTTTAATAGTGTCTGGCAATAGTAACGAATCTAACAGTTTGCAATTTGCAAAAGCATAGTCACATATAACCTTTGTCCCATTTAACACTATATAATTGCCTATCTTTTCTGGTACTTCCAACAATCGTTTTTTGTCTGAACTATATTTTACTCCAAATGCATCAATCCACGCATTCGCCAAATCTTCTTCTGTTACTTCAGTAGAAAGATTCTCTTCCTCGTATTGTGATTTATCTGGCCTACTCAGATTGAACAGTCGGAAAGAAACTTGCGAAAGATTATTCTGAGATAAAGCAAGGATGAATAGTGAATAGAGTGAAGCCAATTCTGCATCTTGCATCAATGGTTGCAGAGCCCCCAATACGCTACTTTCTGAGAGGTTTCTATAATCCTTTTCTGAGAATAGCAGGCGATCTGAGGCGCCATATTCTTCCAGAAGTGAAGGTTGGAGAGCGATGGCTTTCAGGGAAAGGAGAATACTGGCAAGGGAGAAATCATCGATATGGTCATCGAAGACCTCTTCTGTTCTTGACGGGTGGCAGAAGTCTGGGCTTCCTAATTCTCTTGCCTTCTGACCTTTCATCGCTGGCACATACATGCCATCATAATCGACCAATACCAGTGTGCCATCATCCTTCACGAGGATATTGTCAGGTTTCAGATCGCCATGGGCAAAGGGCTGGGGCATCAGCCACATCGCCAAGCGACTGAACTGATAGGCCAACAGCGACAACTCATACTGATCATCGATATGCTCACGGATGTACTTATCCAAAGTCTGACCTTCTACCCAGTCCATCAACAACACAGGGAACTCACTGTCCTCAGAGTTGGCGGAATCCACAAACAGTTCCTTATCCAGATACTTGATGGGCGTGAGGAAGGTGCTGCTGACAAACTCCAGTTCCTGTGCTATCTGGCGATAAGCCTCTGCTCTACCCTCCTGCTCCTTCAGGAAGCACTTCACAGCGTGCAATTTCCCAGTCTGCTCGTCCTTCATCTTGAACACCACAGCGAAGTTGCCGCTTGTCATCACAGGCTCCCCATCCTCGTCCAATACAGGACGAAGATAACCCAATTTAGCAAGGTTATCTTCTGCAGCCTTGATGGCTTCAACGTATTCTGATATAAGTGGGTAGTTCATAAGTAATGATTGTTTTCTGGCCACAAAGATACAACTTATTTTAGTTCGCACGACAAAAATCCTCAAAAAAATCTTTTTCACAAGGCTTGTGAAGCAGAAAAGGAGCGATGCCGCTCCTTTTCGTTTTAAACATGAATGTGGTGAAGGGGTGTTACGATTGCACCTTCAGTTTGGACACGATGATAATCAAAATTTTATCAAAACTACCCAGCGACCTTCTTTTCTACCCCCCTCACGCACTAGAGCACCCATTCCTTGAAGCAACGCAATTTCTCGTTTTATGGTCTTTTCGGAAACATTTATCTTTTGGGTCACTTCTTGGATAGTTATGGTGTCATTAGCATTCATTCCTTTCAGTATAAGTTTCTGACGATCAGATAATTTTTTTAGGTCATCTTTTGGGCCATCACAAGTGACATTATGGCCCTTTTGTATTGCCATGAACTTCTCGCGCTTGATGGTAGCCATGAAACCACCACGCACTTCCTCAAACACTGGCATCTCCAACTTCTCAGCTTCGAAAGCATCACGAATTGGTCGCAGAAAAACTATCTCATCAAGCTATACTCATGCGTTATATTCGGCCTCAGGCTCTGCGGCACTGTAAAGGCCATTATCTTCAAACATACATTCGAAGCTGAGATCCTCATCGATTTGTGGCCAATGGATACCTCCGTAAGAAAGGTAAAAGTCTCGGCGCTGGGCATCGGTGGCGTTAGCCAACCGCGCCCAATCGGAAAAGGCATAGCTGGCGCGGAGGCCATCAGTGGTCTCTGCATAAACATGGGTGTCATCAACCCACACCTTTGCTATATTCAATTGCTCTATCATATCAGGAAGTGAAGGGAGGGGGAGGGAAGGTGGTTTTCGTCTTTGAAAACCTCGAAGAAGTGCCCGGAACGGGAATCGAACCCGTACGGCCATCACTGGCCAAGGGATTTTAAGTCCCTCGTGTCTACCAATTCCACCATCTGGGCTTGGATTAGCGGGTGCAAAGGTAATAAAAAGTTTAATGCTGATGGTTGAAAGTTGAAAGTTTTTTGCTCCGAAGGGTACTTTTTGTGTATTTTTGTGGTCGAAGAGCACTTTTTAATGGATAAAAAGGTTTATTTAGCACACCAATTTGTGAATTATGTTGTACCTTTGCACCTGAAAAATAAAACGAAGGAAGATGCGCGTACTACTTGTCAACACATCCGAGCTCACCGGCGGAGCTGCCGTAGCGGCTTCGCGCCTGACTGCGGCGCTTCATCGCATAGGCGTGGAGGCGCGGTTGCTGGTTCGCGACAAGCAGAGCGACCGCTCTACCACGATGCGTCTGCCCTGGCGCCTGCGTCTGCGCTGGAGTTTCCTGTGGGAACGCCTGTGCATCTGGGTGGCCAACGGTTTGTCGAAGCGGGGTCTGTGGGCGGTGGACATCGCCAATGCGGGTGTGGATATTACGGCTCTGCCGGCGTTCCGCGAGGCTGACGTGATTCATCTTCATTGGGTCAATCAGGGGTTGCTGTCGATGAAGCAGATAGCGAAGATCGTGGCGAGCGGCAAGCCCGTCGTGTGGACTTTGCACGATCTGTGGCCTTGCACGGCGATCTGCCACCACACCCTGGAATGCGACCGTTTCGAGACTCATTGCCACGACTGCCCGCAGCTGTGCCATCCGGGTGCCAAGGATCTCTCGTGGCAGGTCTTCGAGCGTAAGATAGCGGCTTACGGACAGGGTCTGCTGACCTTCGTCGGCGTAAGCGAATGGACGGCGGAACGTGCACGGAAGAGTGCCTTAGTCCAGGGTCATGACGTCTGCGTCATACCGAACGCCCTGCCCGTGGAGCAGTTCCAATGCATCGACCGCCATGAGGCGCGCCGCGAGCTGAACTTGCCTGAGGATGCTGCCGTCATCGCCTTCGGTGCTGCACGCATCGACCAGCCCATGAAGGGTTTCCCACGGCTTTTGGAGGCGTTGCGACGTCTCGCTGCCGATGCTCAGGGGCCCAAGCCTCATCTCCTGCTCTTCGGCGCAATCAAGGATCGCTCGTTGCTCGATAGCATCCCGGTTCCTTATACTTATGTCGGCAGCGTGGCAGGTCCTGCGGCACTCAGCCGCATATACTCGGCAGCGGATGTCATCACCTGCACCTCGGACTACGAGACCTTCGGTCAGACGCTTGCTGAGGCTATGGCCTGCGGTTGCACTCCCGTCAGCTTCGACCGCGGCGGGCAGACGGACATCATCCATCATTTGGAGGACGGTTATCTCGCCCGCTATGCCGACATCGACGACTTCGTCAACGGCCTGCGCTGGGCTCTCCAAGCCAAGCTGCCCGCAGCACGGTTGCGAGAGAGTGTGGTCAAGAGATTCAGCGAAGAAACCGTTGCACGACAATACGAAAGACTATATAAGTTGAAAGTTGAACTTATCCATATATGATTCGATTTACAGTCGCCACAGTTACCTATAATGCAGGCTCCACCATCGGAAGGACGTTGAAGAGCGTAGCCTCGCAGACCCACGAGGCGGTGGAGCACCTCATCGTGGACGGCTGTTCCACCGACGGCACGATGGCTGAGATTCATCGTTACGTGGAGCAGAACACGGATTTGAAGCACCCCCATGCCATCGTCCTTGTGCGTGAGCCCGACAATGGTCTCTACGACGCGATGAATAAAGCGATCGCTCAGGCTAAAGGCGACTATATCATCTTCCTCAACGCCGGCGACAAGTTCCACTCCAACACGCAGTTGTCGGACATCGCCGCACAGCTCGGGCGCTACAACTCGTCGCGCCTGCCAGCTGTGGTGTATGGCGAAACGGACTTGGTCGATGACGAAGGTCGCTTCCTGCGCCACCGCCGACTGCAGGCTCCGGAGCGTCTGAAGTCGAAGAGCTTCTTAGGCGGTATGCTCGTCTGCCACCAGAGTTTCTACGTCCGCACTGATATCGCCCGCGTTACACCCTATGACCTCCGCTATCGTTTCTCAGCCGATTACGACTGGTGCCTGCGCCTCCTCCGTGTGGCTGAACGACGCGGACTGGCGATACATAACACCCATCTCATCCTCACCGACTACCTGTCCGAGGGCATGACCACCCGCAACCATCGACGCTCGCTCATGGAACGCCTTCGGCTCATGGCTCACCACTATGGTTGGCCCAAAGCTCTTGCCGCCCATGCCTGGTTCGTGGTGCGAGCGGTGGTGAAAAGGTGAGGGGAGGTGAGAGTTGAAAGTTGAGAGTTGAGAGTTGAAAGTTAATAAATCATTATATAACGTTATATCGTAATAGCGTTTAAAAGAAAAAGGAAAGGTTTTAAAAAAAGAAAAGGAAACCATTATGTCACAAATTCAACATCCAGATTCATCCCTTATGGGATTGATTCGACGCTATGTCAGCGCCAGTCTTCTTCTCATCATAGCCACCGTGTTGGCACTTTTCTTTGCCAACCTGCCAGCTACGCGCGACCTTTATGCATGGCTATGGCAACAACCCGTTTCGCTGAGCATCGGCAGCTTCAACGTGTTCAGCCACGGCGGTCATCCGATGACGCTGATGGACTTCATCAACGACTTCCTCATGTTCTTCTTCTTCCTGAGCGTAGGCTTGGAGATCAAGCGTGAGGTGCTTTGCGGCGAGCTCAGCAGCCGCCAGAAGGCTCTGCTGCCGGTCATCGGTGCTTGCGGCGGTATGCTGATGCCCGTGATCGTGTTCTTCTGCGTCTGTCTCGGCCATCCGCTGATGGAGCGCGGCTGTGCCATCCCTATGGCAACGGACATCGCTTTCTCGTTAGGCGTGCTGTCGATGTTCGGCAAGCGCGTGCCGTTGGGGCTGAAGATCTTCCTGGCAGCGCTGGCCGTGGCCGATGACCTCGGCGGTATCATCGTCATCGCCCTGTTCTACTCACATGGTCTGGCATGGCCTTACCTCATCGGTGCCGCAGTCGTGATAGCGATCTTGCTCATCGGCAACAAGCGAAACGTGCGTCTGAAACAGTTCTATATGTTCCTCGGCCTCATCCTATGGTATATGGTGCTTAATTCCGGCATCCACGCCACCATAGCTGGTGTTGCGCTCGCCTTCTGCGTTCCCGCCAACCTCACTCGTGGCACGCGCTACTATATGGAATACATCCGTGAGTTCCTGAAGGAATACCCCGATATCGAATTCACAGAGGCCGACCGCAACAAAGCCATGGTGGTCAGCAAGGACGACATCCAGGTGCTGCGCCGTATCGAGAAAGCTTCGGACTACTTGATTTCGCCGTTGCAGGACATCGAGGACTATCTCGCCATCCCTGTCAACCGCGTGATCATCCCGCTCTTCGCCTTCGCCAATGCCGGCGTTAATTTCACGGGCATGAGCATCGGCAGCCTGTTCCACGGCGTAGCTCTCGGCGTGTTCCTCGGCCTGTTGGTCGGCAAGTTCACGGGCGTGCTCTCCTTCTCATGGATCAGCATCAAGTTGGGTTGGTGCCAGATGCCGGAAGGCGGCAACTGGCGTTCCTTCGCCAGCGTGTGCATGATCTGCGGCATTGGCTTCACGGTGTCGATGTTCATCGCTGCCTTGAGCTATCCCGCCCATCTGGGAACTGACGGTGCAGACATGCTCAACGAAGCTAAGCTCGGCATCCTTTGCGGCACCTTAGCCTCAGCGCTCATCGGCGCACTCATGCTCAATCACACCCTGCCCAAGGGAGAGGCTAAAAACGCAGCGTAGTCATCCGTTGGCAAAGATAGAAAATGAACACGCCTATGCAAGCTATCCTGCATAGGCGTGTCATTGTTTTCGTAAAGGGGTGTTTCCTTACTTAGGCTGCTTGCCAATGTAGGCGAGAATGCCACCATCGACGTAGAGGATGTGTCCGTTCACGGCGTTGGAGGCCTCGGAAGCGAGGAACACGGCGGGACCGGTCAGTTCCTGAGGATCGAGCCAGCGGCCGGCAGGTGTCTTGGCACAGATGAAGCTGTCGAAGGGATGGCGGCTGCCGTCCGGCTGACGCTCGCGAAGGGGTGCCGTCTGAGGCGTTGCGATGTAGCCCGGGCCTATGCCATTGCACTGGATGTTGTACTCGCCGTACTCCGAGCAGATATTACGGGTGAGCATCTTCAGGCCACCCTTGGCAGCAGCGTAGGCGCTGACGGTCTCACGACCGAGTTCAGACATCATGGAGCAGATGTTGATGATCTTGCCATGACCCTTGGCCATCATGTCGGGCAGCACAGCCTTGGAGACGATGAAGGGAGCGTTGAGGTCGATGTCGATGACCTTGCGGAACTCGGCAGCTTCCATCTCGTGCATGGGAATGCGGCGGATGATGCCGGCGTTGTTCACGAGGATGTCTATCGTGCCGACTTCTTCCTTGATCTGCTTCACCATGGCCTGCACAGCAGGTTCGTTGGTGACGTCGCAAACGTAGCCGTGCACCTTGATGCCCTTCTCGGCGTATGCCCTCAGGCCGCGGTCCACGAGTTCCTGGTTGATGTCGTTGAAACAGATTGTTGCACCCTGCTCAGCAAATGCGCTGGCGATGGCAAAACCGATGCCGTAGCTGGCTCCGGTAACGAGGGCTACCTTACCCTCGAGCGAGAAATTCAGATAGGGATTCATTGTTTAATTGATAATTGATAATGTATAATTGATAATGGACAATGGATAATGGACAATGGACAATGGAGAATGGGGAATGGAGAATGGAGAATGGAGAATGGAGAATGGGATTATTGGCTGAGTAGCGCGCAGATTTTGTCCTGCAGGGCACGGCCTTCAGCAGCGCGTTCGACGCCTTGATTCATGATGGCAAAGGCGATGAGATGGCCTGTGGAGCGTTGCGTGGTGTAGCCGACAAGCGAACTGACGGCGGTGACGGTGCCGGTCTTGGCGCGCACATTGGCAGCTGCAGCGGTGCCCGACATACGGTTCTTGAGGGTGCCATCGACAGAGGCGATGGGCAGCGCTGCCAAGAGTGGGTTGAGGATGGCATCGGGGCGCGTGGTGGCGTAGGCCAGCATAGAGGTGAAGGCTGCGGGCGTCTGGTAGTTGTAGAGCGAAAGGCCACTGCCGTCGGCTACCGTGGATGTGCCTTCGCGACCGCCCCACTGTGGCAGATGGCTCTTGTTGATGACGGCGCTGACAGCGGCAGCAGCGTTCTTACGGCTATAAGACTTTGTACTGCTCTTAATAGAAGAGTAGATGGAGTATGCCCTGCCAACGTGGTAGAAGACGGCCTCGGCACACAGGTTGTCGCTCTCTTTGAGCATAGGCTGCAGCACGGCGGTCAGCGGATGCGCAACCGTTGCAAGGGGACGCACTCCGGCAGGCGTGTTGCCGATGGATGTGCCTTGGTTGACCGTAATGCCAGCGGCACGCAGGGCTGCAAGCAATTGGTCGATGAGCACGGGTTTGCCTTCGCAGAGGAGGGGCGAGAGCGTTGGGTTGTCGTCGTCCCAGCACCAGCCCCAACCGAATTCGTCGGCATCCTTGAACGACGTGTCAGCGATGAGGCGACCGGCAATGGAGGATATGCCAGCGCTCTTTAGCTGCTGGGCCAACGAACGCACGTCGGCAATGGAAAGCAGGGGATCCATGACGGCTTTGAGGTAGAGGTCGCCGTCGAGGGTGCTGCCTGTGATGCCGGCAGAGGAAAGGAGCTGCGTCGAGAGGCTGTAGTCGGGCCCGAGAAGGTCGAGGGCAGC
>Ga0247609_10001725_pt1 | contig 25030 bp, 20 predicted proteins | sample 172DNAGHGlowgp2_FD_193487 | JGI IMG/M metagenome (GOLD analysis project Ga0247609, IMG submission 193487) | Sheep rumen microbial communities from Palmerston North, Manawatu-Wanganui, New Zealand - 1728 DNA GHGlow gp2 | ecosystem: Host-associated > Mammals > Digestive system > Stomach > Rumen ...
ACAACCTCCGAAAGTATCAAGCAAAGTCAAAATTGACGGTTCAATTACCAAAGTGCAACGAAAACATCGCACTCGCTTCTTGTACTACTTGTCTTTCTGTCTATGTAAATCTTTCAAAGAACTCTTTTCTTCAGTGCTCGCACCCCGTTTTGAGGCGAAAGCGGATGCAAAGGTACGAACTTTTTCCAAACTACAAAACATTTCCAAACTATTTTTTCAAAATGACACGAAACTTTTCGGCTTTATTTACAGATATATCATTTCATACCTTATTATATTATATAAGAAAAAGTCACAATCAAATAAAAGTGAATTATTTCGCTAATTAAAAAAAATGTTTTACCTTTGCAGCACAAAACATAATCAGAAGCAATATGAAGAAGTTCATCTTTTTATTATTAGGTGTGTTCATATCTATTCAAGCACATGGTGTGTTGAAGGAGAAAGACCTTCCCAAGACGTTAAAAGTGCTAAGGGTAGAACTCACGGAATATCATCAAGAGCTGACAAATGAAGCCGACAATCGTAAGCAGCAGACGCTAGAGATTATCCAGCAATTGAAAGAGACATTGTTGCGTAGTAATCAGAATGCTCTGATGTTATATTCTCAGCACCCGAACTATGTTTTTGACTTGACATACGCTTGTCACGAAGCCACTGAACAATACCAGGAATTTCAGGAGCAGCAACTACCTTTCAAACAGTTTATTAATGAAACTGATTATGAAATATCCAAATACGACAGTTTGATAACGAGTCTCAAGGCCATTCCCTCAACATCCCTTGACCAAGATACTAAGACGAATCGAACCGTTTGTCTGACGTTAGCTATCAATATCAAGAACATTCTTCAGTCTAACCGTCTTCAGGTTGCAGAATATATCACCATCTATGAGATGACAGAGAAACGTCTTAAATATTTGAATGACTACGCCAACATACGGTATAACGATATTCAGCGCAACATTTTTCAGAACGGAGGTGATAATTACTTTGCTGTGCTGAAAAATTTCAAAGACAAGTTGACCGATGTCCGACAAACCGTTTTAGAGAAGTATAAACCTCACAAACACGGTTCTGACTGGGACAGCACAGTGATTCTTCGTCTATTTATGATGATAGCCTTCTACGTCATTTTGGCAGTTCTTCTGAACCTTCTCATTTTCCGTCTGTTACCTAAGCGCATACGAACAGTGGAGTTCAAGAAGAAGCGCACCTGTCTGATTATGGCCACTACGACCGTGACTTTTGCAGCAACGATGTGGATTCTTCATGCGACCCTGAAACAGAACTTCTATATTATGGCAAGCAGTCTCTTGATAGAATATGCTTGGCTCCTAAGTGTCATTCTCATTTCTTTACTATTACGTGTTAGTGGTGAGCAGATTAAGAGTGCTTTTCGTATTTACGCCCCTTTGATATTTGTTGGGTTCTTGGTGATCACATTCCGTATCATTTTGATACCTAATGAATTGGTTAACCTTCTCTTTCCCCCCATTTTGCTACTTTCGACTTTGTGGCAATGGATAGTTATTAAACGACACAACCAGAACATACCACGCTCGGATATGTTCTACACCTATATTTCTCTTATTATATTTCTGGGATCGCTCATTAATTCATGGTTAGGCTATACGTTATTGGCAGTACAGATACTTATTTGGTGGATTATGCAGTTGACCTGCATACTGACCATCAACTGTATCAGCCGCTATCTGAAATTATATGGTGAGCGCCATGGTTATGAATCCAAGCCTATCACCCAGACCTGGTTCCACCTCTTTTTCCATAAAGTAGTGCTTCCGACCTTAGGTGTCTTCTCGGTCATGCTTTCAATCTATTGGGCAGCCGATATTTTCAACCTAAGTGATATCTGCTGGGATTTGTTCAAACGTAACTTTATTGATTTCGACAATTTAAAAATCAGTGTCATCAAGCTCTCAATGGTTATTATTTTGTGGTTTGTATTCTCATACATTAGCAAAACCATTTTGGCTTTGATGCGTCTGCACTACCAATATCAGGACCCTACCACCGCAGCAAGTCGTGAAGTAATGGGCAAGAATGTCGTTCAAGTATTAGTATGGGGCATTTGGCTTCTTCTGTCTTTGTCCCTTCTGAGTATTAGTGTTGCATGGCTTCTTGCTATTTCAGGTGGTCTTTCTACAGGTATTGGTTTTGCCTCTAAGGACATCATTGAGAATATTTACTATGGAGCTTCTCTTATGGCAGGTCGTATTAAGGTAGGCGACTGGATTGACGTAGAAGGAACCTTCGGCAAAGTATCGTCAATCAGCTACACATCTACTGTCATTGAGACACTTACAGGAGAAGTAATTACTTTCCAGAACAGCCAGTTGTTTGCCAAGAATTACAAGAATCTTACTAAGAACCACGGTTACGTATTAGCAATCATCCCATTCGGTGTTGCATACGGTTCTAATCTCAACCAGGTATCAGAAATTGTGGAACATGCAGTAAATAATCTGCACCATCCGTACTCTGATCCTTATAAAAAAGCTAAGACTGTAGTGGCCGGCATGGGAGACTCAAGTATTGACTTCAAGCTCTTCATCTGGGCCGATGCTGTTAAGAAATCGTATGTTATCAGCGATGTGCTGAAGTGCATCTACGATACGCTGAATGCTCATGGCATCGAGATTCCTTTCCCACAGCGCGATATCACTATTAAGAATGCTAACAGTCTGAAGATTTGATATAGTTAGTTATCCACTCTCCCACTTCTCTTGTCCCATACGCCTGAGCATTCTCAACCTGAATCTCAGGCGTTCTTACGTTGGCAGCAAGCGATGCATCAACAGCCTCACGCACCAATGCTCCTTCCTTTTTTAATCCGAAGTGCTCAAGTAGCATTGCAACTGATAATATTTGTGCAAGAGGGTTTGCAATATTCTTTCCAGCAGCCTGCGGCCATGATCCATGAACTGGTTCAAAGAGAGGTGTGTGTTCACCAAGCGAAGCCGATGGTTGTAGTCCCATCGAACCGGTGATACACGATGTCTCATCAGTTAAGATATCTCCGAATGTATTTTCCGTTACAATCACATCAAAGAATCTAGGTTCTGTGAGGACCCGCATTGATGCATTATCAATAAACATATAATCAGTTGTCACGTCGGGATACTGTCTTTCCATCTCTTTTGCGATTTTTCGCCATAGTCGGCTACTAGCCAACACATTTGCCTTATCAACTACCGTGAGATGTTTCTTTCGTGACTGTGCGCATTCAAATGCGACCCTTAGGATTCGCTCGATCTCTGGCCGAGTATAAATATCGGTATCAAATGCCATATTATCATCTTCATGTTTTTCACCGAAATACATGCCACCAGTCAATTCACGTATAACGATGAAGTCAGCCCCACGCAACAGTTCATCCTTCAACGGGCTCTTATGAATGAGACACTCGAATGTTGCAACTGGACGAATATTGGCAAAGAGCCCTAGTTTTTTTCTCATAGCCAACAGTCCCTGTTCTGGACGCACCTTTGCCGAAGGATTATTATCAAAGCGTAGGTCGCCTACCGCGGCAAAGAGTACCGCATCCGCCTCCATACACACTTGATGTGTCGTTTCTGGATAGGGGTCTCCTACGGCATCAATGGCGCTTGCCCCGCAGAGGGCCTCTTTATATTCAAACTGATGATTAAAGCGGTGAGCTATCGCATCCATTACCGCCACTCCTTGTGTCATTATCTCCGGTCCTATTCCATCACCAGAAAGAACAGCTATTTTAAGTCTCATATCATTTAATATTGTTTAGTTTCGAAAATGTTCAGCATCTTAATTGTCGCTTTGATGGCAGCTTCTGTCTGGTCAGCATCCAGTCCTCTTGTACGTATCACCCTACCATCGTCAGTTCGCCATGTTATAAAAGTCTGCACCAGTGCATCCGTTCTTCCCCCTGGCGGTATTGAAACCGAATAGTTTTCCAATAATGGGAAAGTGCGTCCAAAGTATTCATTGTAAATTTTTCTCAGTGCTTTAACAAACGCGTCATACTGTCCGTCGCCAGAGGACTGCGCCTCGTAATCATATCCATTGACACTGACCTTCACATTCGCCAAAGGTTTTAATCCAAATGCCAATGACACCTGATAGCTTACCAGTTTCACTTTCTCTTCTGTAACGTTACTATTCATTACGTCACTAACGATGAATGGCAGGTCAGCTTGTGTTACCACCTCTTTTCTATCGCCTAGTTCTGTGATACGTTTTGTCACTTTTTTTGTTTGCTCTGGTGTCAATTCTACTCCCAGTTCTTTCAAGTTTCTGACGATATTGGCTTTACCGCTTAGTTTACCCATGGCATACTCTCTTTTTCTGCCGAATCTTTCAGGTATCAACGAATTCTGATACAGCCCTCCCTTATTATCGCCATCGGCATGCACTCCAGCCACCTGTGTAAACACATTTTCACCAATAATAGGCTGATTTGGTGCGATATGAATACCACTATAGTTTTCTACCAATCGACTTATGTCATTCAGTCTTCCCTCATTAATGCTTGTTGTAGCATTAAACTGATCTTTCAGAATGACCTGCACACTTGAAAGAGGAGCATTGCCGCATCGCTCACCCAGTCCATTAACAGTCACATGCAGTCCTTTGGCGCCGCTTAGTACTGCCGCTAACGAGTTAGACACAGCCAAGTCGTAGTCGTTGTGAGCATGGAAGTCAAAGTGGACATCTGGGTAGCGTTTCAACATCTTTCTGAAGAATTCCACGACCTGTAGAGGATTCATAATTCCCATTGTATCAGGCAACATGAAACGTTTTATAGGAAGTTTTACCAGAGCGTCCATTAACTGATAGACATAGTCAGGTGAATCTTTCATTCCTCTGGACCAGTCTTCCAAATAGACATTGACTTTGATATTCTTTTTTTCGGCATACTCAACAACCTTTTTTATCTCTGAGATATGTTCCTCGGGCTTTTTCTGTAACTGTTCCTTACAATGCCGAAGTGACCCTTTGGTCAATAAGTTGAGCGTTTTAGCGCCTACTGCAGTCAACCAGTCAACAGATTGTCTGCCGTCTACAAAACCGAGCACCTCCACTGAGTCTAATCGGTCTATCTGACGAGCATATCTGCAAATCATCTTTACAGCATCCCTTTCTCCTTTACTGACCCTTGCCGACCCCACCTCTATACGGTCTACGTTCAGGTCTCGCATCAGCATACGTGCAATCATCAACTTCTCGTGTGGCAAGAACGCGACGCCGTTGGTTTGCTCGCCGTCCCGAAGCGTAGAGTCCATAATTTCGATAAACGGTCCTACCTTAAGTTGTTTTGCTCCCATTTTTCTATTTTATCCTTATTGTCCAACAGGTAGTCGATATCATCGAGTCCATTCATCAGACAATGTTTTTTATAGCCATTGATATCGAAATGTTCTAGATGTCCAGCCTCCTTATTGGTTATCGTTTGACGTGGCAGGTCAACCTCTACCACTGCCTTTGGATTTTTTGCTATTGTCTCGAACAACTCAGCAAGAAAGCCTTCACTTACCACCACCGGCAATACGAAGTTATTCAACTCATTGTTTTTATGTATATCGGCAAAGAATGAGCTGACAACGACCCTGAAGCCATATCCAGCTATAGCCCATGCTGCATGTTCGCGGCTTGATCCCGAACCGAAGTTCTTACCCGTAACGAGTATTTCCCCCCTATATAGAGGATTATTCAGCACGAAGTCTTTGATGGGTTTCCCCTCTTTATCATATCTCCAGTCACGGAAAAGGTTTTCTCCGAATCCCTCTTTGTCGGTTGCTTTTAGAAATCGAGCAGGTATAATTTGGTCGGTATCCACGTTCTCCAGCGGAAGAGGCACGCATGTCGAAGTGATAATATTGAATTTCTGTTTCATAATAAAGTTCTTGGGTCAGTTATTACTCCTGTTACCGCTGCGGCGGCAGCTACCAGTGGAGAGCATAATACGGTGCGAGCCCCCGGTCCTTGTCGTCCCTCGAAATTACGATTACTCGTTGAAAGACAGAGTTTACCCTCCGGTACCTTATCATCGTTCATTGCCAAACAAGCCGAGCACCCAGGCTGTCTTATTTCAAACCCTGCCTCTGAGAGAATTTTATCCAGCCCCTCTTCACGTATTTGACGGTCGACAGCCCATGATCCAGGTACTAGCCATGCGATGACATCCTGTGCTTTTTTCCTACCCTTTACAATAGATGTGAATGCACGAAAATCTTCTATTCGTCCATTCGTGCAAGCACCTAAGAAAACATAATCAATATGCTTTCCCAATAGTTTCTCGCCAGTTTTGAACCCCATATATTCGAGTGCCTTCTGAAGATCTGCCACCCCCTTTTCAGGGATGCTTTCCGTAATGCCTATTCCCATGCCAGGATTAGTTCCATAAGTAACTCTTGGTTCGATATCTTTTGCGTTGAATATCAACTCTTTATCAAACACTGCATTATCGTCACTTTTCAGTGTTCTCCATTCACTGACAGCCTTCTCCCAGTCCTTTCCTTTTGGTGCAAATTCCCTATTTTTCAGATAAGCAAAAGTCGTATCATCAGGAGCGATGAATCCGCCTCTTGCTCCCATCTCAATCGACAGGTTACAGAGCGTCAACCGTCCCTCCATTGACATCATTTTTACCACCTCGCCAGCATATTCCACGAAATACCCCGTAGCCCCCGAAGTAGTAATTTGGCTCATCAAATATAGAGCCACATCCTTAGCAGTCACCCCTTTGTTCAATTGTCCGTCAATCGTGATGCGCATAGATTTCGGTTTCTGTTGTAGAATGCATTGTGAAGCCATCACCATCTCCACCTCGCTAGTTCCAATGCCAAAGGCCACTGCTCCCACAGCGCCGTGTGTTGAAGTATGAGAATCGCCACATACGATGGTCATTCCAGGCAGCGACAATCCCTTTTCCGGACCCACTACATGTATGACACCGTTATCAGGCGACATCATGCCATAATGTCTCAATCCGAAGTCCTTTGCATTCTTTTCCAAGGTTTCCACCTGTTTTCGTGAGACAGGGTCGTTAATGGGTTTATCCTGATCATGTGTTGGAGTATTATGGTCGGGCATACACACGATACGTTCTGGACGTAAGCACTTCAGTCCTCTGTTTCTCAAGCCCTCAAAGGCCTGCGGCGATGTCACCTCGTGGCAATAGAGGCGATCGATATACAACTGTGTGGGTCCGTCGTCGACAACCTGTACCACATGTTTATCCCATATTTTGTCAAATAGTGTATTCATTTTCTAAACTTATTGATACAGTCAATATATGCCTCTACAGAAGCAGTCACGATATCAGTATTAGCGCCAAAGCCATAGTACATCTGTCCGTCGTACTCCACTTGCATGTGTACCTTACCTACATCGTCCGATCCCTTTGATATAGCTTGAATGGTAAACTCTTTCAGTGTCATCTGCTTGAGGATAATCTTTTTCAATGCCTTGATAGCCGCATCCACAGGACCATTACCACTCGATGCTGCCTCGAACTTCTGTCCGCTTATGTCGAGTCCGATAGATGCCACGCTCTTCACGCCCTTACCGGTGGTTACCTGCAGGAAGTCCAGTCTGACGGCATGCTGATCAGCAGTATCTGCTCCAGCCAGCATCAACACATCGGCATCAGTCACCTCCTTCTTCTGGTCGGCCAGTTGCAGGAATCGCTCGTAAATCTTATCCAACTTCTGCTCGTCGCTCACGTCGACGCCATTCTCATGCAGACGGTATTTCAGGGCAGCACGTCCGCTGCGGGCTGTCAGCACTATCGAGTTGTCATCAATACCGATGTCGCGCGGGTCCATAATCTCATAGGTCTGGGCGTTTTTCAGCACACCGTCCTGATGAATGCCACTGCTATGTGCAAAGGCATTGCGCCCCACGATAGCCTTATTAGGCTGTACTGGCATGTTCATAAGCGAGCTAACCATTCTTGATGTCGGCATAATCTTCGTCGTGTTGATGTTCGTATCGATATTGATGGCCTTATGGCACTTCAGTATCATCGCTATCTCTTCAAGCGATGTGTTGCCGGCTCGCTCACCGATACCGTTGATGGTCACCTCCGCCTGGCGGGCACCATTCAGCACACCTGCCAGCGTATTTGCCGTAGCCATGCCGAGGTCGTTGTGGCAGTGGGTCGAGATGATGACACGGTCGATGTTGTCCACATGTTCCATCAGGTATTTTATCTTGGCGCCAAACTCATCAGGCAGACAGTAGCCCGTGGTGTCGGGGATGTTCACCACCGTAGCACCGGCCTTGATAACGGCTTCTATCACGCGTGCCAGGTAATCATTGTCCGTGCGACCGGCATCCTCGGCATAGAACTCCACGTCCTCCACATAACGCTTAGCATAAGCCACTGCCCTTACAGCGTGTTCTATGATATCCTCACGATTGCTATTGAATTTATACTTAATATGGCTGTCGCTGGTACCTATTCCAGTATGTATTCGCTTGCGTTTAGCATATTTCAGGGCATCAAAAGCCACATCAATATCTTTTTCTACTGCTCGGGTCAGTGCACAGATGGTAGGCCAAGTGACAGCCTTTGATATTTCGATAACGGAATTGAAGTCACCTGGCGATGACACAGGGAAGCCCGCTTCGATAACATCTACGCCCAACTGTTCAAGTGCCTTTGCCACTTGGATTTTCTCCACGGTATTCAATTGGCAGCCAGGAACCTGTTCACCGTCACGAAGCGTTGTATCGAAAATAAAAAGTCTATTATTCATCTCATTTTGTTTTTATTAATCTTTTTACCTTAAAACACGAAAAACGGTTACAAAAGTACAACTTTTCGATGTAACAACCAAACAATTTATAATCTATTTTTACCTAAAACCGTCAATATATAACCAAACGCCCTTATCAATTGTCGCAGATAATCTATTTATTCATCAAAAAGGAGAATATAAATTTGCGTGGCTCGGATAGTTTTCGTACCTTTGCAGCAATTGAATGACATAATAAAAAACAGTAGAAGATATGAAATACACCGAGCGAGACTTCATCTTCAGGATGGTCAACCGTCTTTCCATCAGCCTTGTATCAGTACTTGTTTTGACAAGTTGCTCACAACGCCACTTTACCCCCAAGCCCGACTTCTCGGCAGTCACTTCTGGAGAGTTTCCCTTAAAGAGCATCGTTGTACTTTATGAGAACGATGTGCACTGCGCCATTGACGGCTATGCCAAGATAGCCGGTCTTCGCGATGCCATCAACGACACCGCCTATGCCTGTTTAGTATCCAGTGGTGACTTTCTTCAAGGCGGTACTGCAGGTGCCCTTTCTCGCGGTCAGTTCATCACCGACATTATCCGTAGCTCAGGTTATGATGCTATCGGCCTGGGTAATCATGAGTTTGACTTCTCAGGTTCTCGTCTTCTGGAGCTGATGCCACAGATGGATGCCCCTGTAGTATGTTCCAATCTGTTTGATGCCAAGAGCGGCAAGATGTTATGTCCGCCATACGTCATCAAGCAATTCGGTCCTCGCAAGGTAGCCTTTGTCGGAGTGCTTACGCCTGAAACGATGAGTATGGAGTCATACGCTTTCTACGACAACGAGGGTCGATTGCTCTATGACCTTCGTATGAATGATGTCTACCAATTGGTACAGCAGGCTGTCGACCAAGCTCGTGGCGAGGGAGCCGACTATGTAGTGCTCCTCTGTCATATCGGTGAACAGTCGAGCGACATGGACATCAACTCTCACAAGCTGGTGGCATCCACCCATGGTATCAATGTAGTGCTTGATGGCCACGCCCATTCCGTTATCGCTTCAGAGTCTGTGCTCAACCTTCAGGGAGAACCAGTCATTGTCACTCAGACGGGCACCCAGTTTGCCAATATCGGTAAGTTACTCATCTCACGCGACGGTCATTGTTCCACCACTCTGCTCCCCATCAAGGAATGTACGTTGCAGAGTCCTCGTGTCCTGGCGACTGTCGATAGTGTGAAACAGCTCATCCAGGAGGTTTCCGCCCGTGTGGTAGCCCATGCTGTAGCGCCCTTGCGTATCAACGACGAGCAAGGCGTTCGTCAGGTACGTTGTGCCGAGACCAACTCAGGCGACATCGTCACCGATGCTTATCGTTATGTGATGGATGCCGAGATAGGTTTGAGCAATGGCGGTGGTATCCGCAGCGAGCGTCTGACTCACGATATCACCTATGGTGACCTCATCAACATGCTACCGTTTGAGAACTATGTTTGGAAGGTAGAAGTCAAGGGTAGTAAGATTATTGAATTATTGGAGAAGAACACCGCTACACTTCCCGGTGAAGATGGTGAGTTCCCGCAGGTATCAGGATTAAAATACACCGTTCATCTGAGCGACCATACAGTCACCGATGTCCAGGTGCTTGATAAGGACGGCCTATATAAGCCCATCGACCCTGCTCGCACTTATACTGTTGCCACCATAGACTACTGTATTCACAGCAACGGTCTTCGTGGTGTACTCAAGGGCAGCAAGCCACTGAAACGCACTTCCACCCTCTACCGTGATATTCTGCTCGAATATATTGAGAAGGCTCTGGGCGGTCAGATAGGTCCTGAATATGCCAAGCCCCAGGGTCGCATCAACATTGTGAAGTAAAGCTTGTTTGGGGTATTAGAGTCTGATGCCCACCGAAGAATTGATATACCAGTCGTTCAGATAGCCGTGCATGTTGTTCATCGATGACTTATGGCTATAGTGGAAGTTGTTGAACTGTCCGTTCACGTTGACAAAGTATCGGCTCCAGTTGTAAGTCACTGACAGGCGTGCTGTAAAGTTCACTGTCATCTTATTATTGTGGGTGACACATCCCTCGTGCTTCAGCGAGTATTCCCCGTCGGCGCTGTTATAGAAATCCACAATAGATTGTTCGCTCATCTCCTGCGTTGTTTTTTCCACGAAGTCCGAACTGTAGCGGTCCATCCTCATTTTGTTTACGAACGTCACCATTGGCATCGCCGTAGCACCGATGAGCCATCCCTTGGCAGGTACGTAGTTGTAGGCATATCCGCCACCCACGCTGCCTTGCCATTGGCGTATGCGTCCTATTCCGCCCATATAGGTTATCAGTTCACCGTTGCTGCTTTGGTCAAATCGCAAGTCGGCATAATAGGCCATCACGCCGGCTATAAACGACCCTGCCGAACGTTTCTGGATCGTTTTCTGATTATAGGCCGCTCCATACGAAAATCGTTTGTAATTGAAGATATAGAACCCGTCGAACATTAGGGTCTTAATCTTAATGGGCGACTTCAGATCCCATCTGCCATCGATGCCATATTCCTGTGCGCCCGTATCCGCATCTATCGGTCCGGGTATGAACTTCATCATGCTTGCAGCCTCTGCCGGCAGTCCCTTCATGTGGATGGTGCCTGGCACCTCAGGCGACTTATCTTCAAACTGGCGATACCTCACGTGCACACTGTAGAACTTGCCGAGGCTTCTCAGAGACAGGCTACGTCCTTTATCGCCTTTCCCACCTACAGGCATTGTATAACTGGCACTCACTCCTCGATAGCCCACTTTCACGCCCACAGACGACGACACTGGTGTCATTACCTTTGGTCTTATCTGCAACGGTCCTACTATTTCGAGTCCTGTACCTTCCAGGATAGGCCCATACACCGCTCCACCGTCTATCGTTGAGTACATCTGCAGGTCGGTCTGTGCCACACGGCTTTTCACACTCACCTGCCAAGGCTCCTTGGGAATCATTATATAATTGGTATCCACTTTGTTAGAATGAAACCTGCCAATCACCTTATCCACATAGCTGAGCCATCCTCCCTTCTTTTCATCATTGTCAGCCTCTTGCGCCATAGCGGGGACTGTCAGCAGCACTGTTAAGCCAACAAGCCAAATCTTCTTATCAAGTTTCATCACAATGAGGTAGATTGAAAGATTAATAATCCGCTGTTAACAATCAGCATCAGATGATCTCGAGTTCCACTGGGCAGTGGTCTGAGCCAAGGATGTCGGTATGTATCTTGGCATCCTGTATACGTTCACGCAGTCTGTTGCTCACTACGAAGTAGTCGATGCGCCATCCAGCATTCTTCTCTCGAGCGTGGAAACGGTATGACCACCATGAATAGGTGACCTGTTCTGGATACTTCCAACGGAAAGTATCGGTAAAGCCTTTGTCCAGGAGTAGGCTGAATTTCTGACGTTCCTCATCGGTGAAGCCAGCATTGTGTCTATTCGTCTTAGGGTTCTTGATATCAATTTCCTCGTGTGCCACATTGAGGTCACCACAGAGGATAACGGGTTTTTGTGCATCCAACGCCTGCAGATAAGCTTGGAAGTCGTTTTCCCAGCGCATGCGGTAATCGAGTCGTTTCAGTCCGTCTTGTGAGTTGGGGGTATAGCATGTTACGAGGTAGAACTCTTTCATCTCAAGTGTGATGACCCTTCCCTCGTGATCATGTTCATCGATGCCTATGCCATAGTTCACCGATAGCGGTTTATGCTTGGTGAAGATGGCTGTACCGCTATATCCTTTTTTCTCTGCTGAGTTCCAGTATGATTCATACCCCGCGAACTGTATGTCGAGTTGCTCTGGTTGCATCTTTGTTTCCTGGAGACAGAAGAAGTCGGCATCCAGTTCACGGAATCTTTCGCTAAATCCTTTTCCTTCGCAAGCGCGCAGGCCGTTGACATTCCAACTTATTAGTTTCATGATTGAAAGGTTTCTGGTTTAAGTTTCAAGTTAATAAAAAAGGCGAAGTTAATTAAAACTTCGCCATTTTAATTGCTACGACGGCACATTCGTCACCTTTATTTCCCAAGCGGCCACCTGAGCGGTCTTTCGCCTGCTGCAAGTCGTTTGTGGTCAGGAGTCCATAAACGACAGGTATACTACTAGTGGCATTTAGTCGTGCTATGCCAGCTGTAACGCCTTGACAGATATAGTCGAAGTGTGGTGTCTCTCCCCGTATGACACTTCCCAGTATGATGACTGCATCGTACCCGTCGTTGAGTGTCATCTGGTGTGCTCCATAGATGAGTTCAAATGATCCGGGCACTGTTTTCACGTGTATATTCTCTGGCAGTGCGCCATGTTTCTCAAGCGTCGTGACGCATCCTTCCAGTAGGGCTCCTGTGATTTCGGGATTCCACTCAGCCACTACGATTCCGAAGATCATATTGGATGCATCGGGAACCTTTGAAAAGTCGTAGTCGCTCAGATTATGGAGTGCTGTAGCCATTAAGATGTGTGAATAAGCTTTTCAATTACTTCTGTGAAGCGCGCTCAATGTAAGCATCGATGTTCAGTCGGTTGAGCTGCTGTTGTGCATTAGCAGGCATCCTGTCGATATAGTTCTCTGCCTTCTTGTAGAGTTCCAGTGCCTCAGCGTTCTTGTTCTGGCTTTCAAGTATTTCTCCTGCCTGTATCAGAGCCTGTGGCGACACGGTGATGTTGTCAGCCTCCTCAGCAGCCTTCTTCAGGGTTTCTACAGCCTTGTCCAACTGGTTGAGACTAGCATAGGCATTACCCAGAGCAGCCTTTGCAGCCGGCGACACCATCTGGTCGTCGCAGTCGTCGAATTTCTCAAGATACTCAGCAGCCTCTTTCCACTTGTTCATGCCAGCGTAGCAGAGTCCTGCATAGAGATTAGCCAGATTACCTGCCTTTGTTGAGCTATATTCATCGGCAATCTTTTTAAAGCCAACGACAGCGGCTGAATCGTTGCCATTGAGCATCATTTCGTACTGCACGTTCAACAGTGAGTCGGGCATATACATCTCAGAACCTATCATATTAGCAATCTGTTCCTGTGCAGGAGCAATAGCGGTGCTGGCCTTCTCATTCTTCTCATTCTGGCAGCTTTTGAAGATCATACCTCCAGCAATTGCTACCACCAAAATTACAACACCTGCGATAATTGCATTCTTGTACTTGACAATGAATGCCTCATTTTTGTTGAGCGACTCGAAGCTCTCGGGAGCGCCCTGTTTTGTTTTGTTTTCTGCCATTATTTTTGTTATTTTTGTTTACTTTTATAAAATTGCGGGGCAAAATTAGTGAAAATCTTGCACATATTGAAATTTATTGCCAACTTTTTTCGTTTTTCAGTCCTAAAAGATGTAATTTTGCAGTAAATTTCCGTTTAAGGATGATAATAACCCGTCTGTCCATACTCAATTACAAGAACATTCAGGAGGCTTCGCTTTCGTTCTCGCCTAAGATAAACTGCTTCATAGGTCACAACGGAGCAGGCAAGACCAATGTGCTTGATGCCCTCTACTTCCTCAGTTTCTGTCATTCCGCCTTTACTTCGCAAGACTCATCGGTGATACGCCATGATGAGGATTTCTTCCTGCTCGAAGGCATTTATCATGACGACGAGGAGTCATCTGCCGATGCTGCCCCTATCACCATCTCGTGTGGGATGAAGCGTGGTACTAAGAAGCATTTCAAGCGCAACAAGAAGGAGTACAAGCGTCTGTCGGAGCATATCGGACTGATTCCCATCGTGCTTATCTCACCATCCGATGCCTTGTTGGTAGAGGGTGGCAGCGAAGAGCGTCGTCGTCTGCTTGACATGGTCATCTCTCAACTGGATCACTCTTACATTGATGCTCTGAACCGCTATAACAAGGCGTTGCAGCAGCGTAACAGTCTCCTGAAGGTCGAGGATGGCGCGCCCGATATGGACCTGATGTGTCTGTGGGAGGAACAGATGGCGTCTGCCGGTGAGCTCATCTACCAGAAGCGCGATGCGTTTATCAAGGAGATGATCCCTCTTTTCCAGCAGTATTACGACACGATAGCCGGTGGTCACGAGCAGGTGTCGCTGAGCTATGTCTCTCACTGCCAGCGTGGTTCGCTGTTGGAGGTCATTCAGCGCGACCGCCATAAGGATCTAGCAGTAGGCTATTCTCTTCACGGCATCCATCGTGATGACCTTGAGATGCTGATTGAGGGTCACCCCATGCGTCGTGAAGGCAGTCAGGGTCAGCTCAAGACCTACGTCACCGCCTTGAAACTGGCTCAGTTTGAGTTTCTGAAGCACACTTCATCCAAGACGACTCCCCTACTCCTTCTCGACGACATCTTCGACAAGTTGGATGCCCATCGTGTAGAGAAGATTATCCAGTTGGTAGCAGGTCACGACTTTGGTCAGATCTTCATCACCGACACCAACCGTGCCCACATCGACCAGATTCTGACACAGGGTGACTTTGACTATAAACTGTTTCATGTTGATGACGGACTCATAGAATAATGTTCAAGCGCGAAGTATATTCCATCAAAGACCTCGTGCTGCGCAACTTGCGTTATCAGGGTTTGGAGACGCCTCTGCTTCAGAAGCGTCTGATAGAGGCGTGGCCTGTGGTGGCAGGCGAGTCCATTGCCCGCTACACTGTCGACGTGAGCATCCGCAACCAGACGCTCTACGTGCACCTGTCGGTTCCTGCCCTTCGCTCCGAGCTCAACATGCGCCGCTCTGAGTTCATAACCCGTCTCAACGAATATGTCGGCAACCAGGTGATTGCCGACATACGATTCAATTAATCCGTTTTCCTCTTTCTCAATTTGTCTTTGGGAACGCAGCATTCTCCTTGAACAACCTCAACGTCTCCCTGATGGCGGGGTCGCTCTGATTCTGATACTGCAGAAGTGCCTCCTCGTCGAGCAGGTTGTAGATGATACGCGCCGTGATAAACCTTTCCAACAGGTTATGCGACTTCTGTATCATCAGGTTGCGGCGTTGCAGGTGATGGCTGTCGGCATAGGCGGCGAACTGTTCTACGAGTCCCTGTTTTTTCAGATATGCCTCCAACTCATCCTCGCTATCCATGTCGCCTAAGACATCACGATGCTGGTCGGTGTACTCGAACGAGAACTGTAGCAACAATCCCGACATGATCGCTTCTTTATAGTAAGAGGTGACGTTGAGCGTATCCTCAGCGACGAACACATCGGGGGTTATGCCTCCGCCTCCATAGACCACACGCCCCTTGACGGTGTGATACTCCGGTCCTTCGTGCTTGATGCTATCACCCGAATAGAACTCGCCGCGCTCATAGCGCATCACCAGATCCTCGTCGTAGTCGTCGTAAGGCTTCTGTATGCAGCGGCCCGATGGTGTATAGTAACGTGCTATGGTCAGTCGCATCATGGATCCGTCGGTAAACGTGACGGGCTCCTGTACGAGTCCCTTTCCAAAGGAGCGTCGTCCTACTATCGTACCACGGTCGTTGTCCTGTATGGCACCCGCCAGTATCTCACTTGCCGAGGCCGATATCTCGTCAATCAGTATGACGAGTGGTATTCGCTGATAACTGCCGTGTCCGTCGCTTTTCAGTTCCTCTCGGCCACTGTGCTTTCCCTCCATATAGACTATCATCCTGTTGGCAGGCAGAAACTCATTAGCTATCTGGTAGGCCGATGCCACGTAGCCACCGGTATTGCCCCTCAGGTCGATGACCAGGTTCTCAAAGCCAACCTGTGCCAACCGTGCCAGAGCCACCAGCATCTCAGGATAGGTATTCTCTCCGAAGTTGCGCAGTTTGATATATCCGGTATTCTCGTCAATCATATAAGTAGCAGTGACACTCTTCGTACGAATCTCATCGCGCGTCACCAAGAAGTTGCGCACCCTCTTCTCCTGGAAGCGTATGACGCCCAACTTCACGTCGGTGCCCATCTCACCCTTCAAGCGGTGCATGGCCACCTCGTTGGTTATCGAGTCGCCTGTGAACGCTTCGTCGTCGACCATCACGATCTTGTCGCCTGCAATAAGTCCAGCCTGCTCAGCCGGTCCGTCGGGAATCACCCGTTGCACCCTGAGCGTATCATCTCTTATGATAAACTCGATGCCTACTCCCGAGAAATGCCCTCGCAGGTCATCATCGGCCACCAAGGCATCGTCAGCAGGGATATACGCTGAGTGCGGGTCCAGCTCCTTCAGTATCAGTGGTATAGACTTCTCCACCAATGCATTCACATCGACATCATCCACATACTTATCGCTGAGATAGTACATCAGGCTACTCAGTTTATTGCTGCCCCCCTGAATGACGTTCATCAGTTTATTGCCTGCAAACTGATTACCATAGAAGGTGCCTATCAGTATACCGATAATGGTACTGATAGCCAGCCACAAGGGCATGAAACGATTTGGTTTATTCTGATTCATATTCTATCTTCCCTCCATCAATATCACCTCGATGCCAGCGCGCTTCAGCAGTTCTATACCGTCAGTCAGCCGGTAGTTCTCACCGTAGACCACCCGTTTGATGCCCGCCTGAATAATCAGTTTGGCACACTCTATGCAGGGTGAGGCCGTGATATAGATAGTAGCGCCGTCGCTGTTATTGTTCGATCGTGCCAACTTCGTGATAGCATTCGCCTCTGCATGGAGCACGTAGGGCTTCGACACGTTGTTGTCATCCTCACAGATATTCTCGAAGCCTGTCGGCGTACCGTTGTAGCCATCACTGATAATCATCTTATCCTTCACCACCAGCGCCCCCACCTTGCGGCGCTCACAGTAGCTGTTCTCTGCCCAGATGCGTGCCATGCGCAGATAGCGGTCGTCGAGTTTCTGCTGTTTAAGCCCACCCAAGCCCTCAGATGGATTAGGCCCACCCAAGCCCTCCCGAAAGGAGGGATGTTTATTTACATTATCGTTACTTGACATTTCTTTGTATCTTTAATTTTGATATGTTTCTATATAGACATCCTTCCCTTTGGGAAGGCTTGGTTAGGCCCTTATGTTAGGCCCCTTTATTTTTCTTAATTCCATTTCTCTTCAGCAGGGCATCGATGGTGGGGTCACCACCACGGAAGCGGCGATAGAGCGTCATGGGGTCTTCCGTACCGCCACGCGACAGGATATTATCTCGGAAGCTCTGTGCCGTCTTCCGGTCGAAGATGCCATGTCTCTTGAACACCGCGAAGGCATCGGCATCGAGCACCTCCGCCCACTTATAACTATAGTATCCTGCGGCATATCCCCCCGCCATGATGTGCGAGAACTGGGTTGTCATACAGGTATCGTTGCGCTGTTTGCCGAGGATGGCCTTTTCCCAAGCCTTCTTCTCGAAGGGTATGATCTCGTCGGTGAAAGCCTCTCGCTTGGTGTAATAAGCCATGTCGAGCAGTCCGAAGCTCACCTGCCTCAGACAGGCTGTAGCCGCCATGAAGTTGCGGCTCTTCACGATGCGGTTTATCAGTTCGTCGGGAAGCGGTTCTCCCGTCTCGTAATGGAAGGCGAAGGTGCGCAGGAACTCTTTCTCTAAGGCGAAGTTCTCCATAAACTGCGAAGGCAGTTCCACGAAGTCCCACCACACATTAGTGCCACTCAGGCTCTCGAAGCGACACTGCGAGAACATGCCGTGCAATGAGTGTCCGAACTCATGGAGGAAGGTCTCCACCTCGCCGAACGTCAGCAGCGCCGGCTTCTCAGGCGTCGGCTTCGTCAGGTTCATCACCACACTGACGTGCGGACGCACATTCTCGCCCTTCTTGTCGATAAACTGTCCCTGGTATTCCGTCATCCATGCCCCACCCTGCTTGCCTTCACGCGGATGGAAGTCGGCATAGAACACGGCGAGATAGGAGCCGTCCTCATCGAACACCTCGTAGGCCTTCACGTCGGGATGATAGACGGGAATGTCCTTGTTCTCCCTGAACGTGATGCCATAGAGCCTGTTGGCTAGTCCGAAGACACCTTCGATGACCTTGTCCAACTGGAAGTACGGTCTCAGCATCTCCGCGTCGATGTTATATTTCTTCAGCTTCAGCTTATGCGAGTAGAAAGTGATGTCCCAGGGTTCAAGAACACTCTCTCCTAAAGGAAGAGTCTTCAGTTCCTCCATCTCCTTCTCAGCCGCTGGCCGGTAGGCATCTATCAGGTCGTTGAGCAGTTTATACACACTCTTCACGTTGCCTGCCATACGATTCTTCAGCACGTAGTCGGCATAAGTCTTAAATCCCAAGAGCTGTGCTATCTCCCGCCGCAGGTTAATGAGTCGCTTGCAGATTTCCAAGTTGTTGCAGTCGTTCTCGTGGATACCCTTCGTATTGTACGCCATATACATCTGGCGGCGCAGTTCACGCTGAGTGCTGTAGGTCATAAAAGGCGAGTACGAAGGCGAGTCGAGGGTAAACACCCATCCCTCCATTCCTCGCTGCCTGGCTTCGGCGGCGGCCGCCTCCCGTGCCGTGTCGGGCAGTCCGTCAAGTTGTGCCTCGTCGGTGATATGCAGTGTGAACGCTTTGTTCTCCTTCAACAGGTTCTGCGAGAACTGCAGCGACAGCAGCGAAGCCTCTTCCGTCAGTTGGCGCAGACGTTCCTTGCCAGCCTCGTCGAGCAGTGCACCGCTGCGCACGAAGCCGTCGTAGCAGTTGTCAAGCAGGCGTTTCTCCTCAGGCGTCAGCTTACGATGATGGCGGTGAACATATTTAATGCGTTCAAAGAGTCGCGGGTTCAGCCTCACGTCGTTGGCATGCTGCGTCAGTATGGGTTGTATCTTCTGAGCCAGTGCGTCCATCTCGTCGTTGGTCTCAGCCGACAACAGGTTGAAGAACACCGTGCTCACGCGGTCGAGCAGGTCATAGTAGCCCTCCGTCTGGTCGTCCTTGTCGATGATCGTATTGTCGAAGGTCGGCTTTGCAGGGTTGTTGATGGTTTTCTCTATCTGCTCATTATCACGACGGATGCCCTCCATGAAAGCCTCCTCGTAGTCCTCCAGTCGGATGCGGTCGAAGGGCACGGTGTCGTGGGGTGTATTATATGGTTCAAAAAATGGGTTCTTTCTCTTCTCTATATTCTCATTCATAACGTTATGCTTTCTTTTCGAGCTGCAAAATTACAATTTAATCAACAATTAACAAACAAAAATCTACCTATTTATAAATAAATAACACTTTCGACAATCCTTCTGTCAGTAAAATAAAAGAGAAAAGCCGGAGCCCACTTCCCAATGCGCTCCGACTATCCCGCGGTAAAAAACAAATTATACTATTAACTAATCAACACTCTCAGCGTATGATGCGTCCCTTGCCTTTCTGCTTGTTTTTCTCAATGGCATCAAGCAACATGCCTTGTGGGCGCAGTTTATCTACCTCGATGGGCTTGGTAATCATGCCCCTGCCGTCCATCCAGCGGCGCGACTCGGCACTGGCCTCGTATATCTGTATGCGCTTCACCGACAGCGGCAGCGGCGGATACACCTGTACGAAGCGGATCGTCTCGCGCGACTGTCCGTAGGTCCAGAAGCACTGGTCCATGGGGAAATGCTCCACACGCTGCATCACGTAACGGTCGCCGGTGTCAGCATCGATGATAGCCGAACCAGAGGTGAATCGCCAGAACCACCAGTCTTGCGATGAAGGAATCGTATAGTCGAAACACAGGTAAGTGGCATCCTGGCAGCGGTAGAGTGTGTAGAAACAGCTCCAGCTACTGCCGTCAAGACGTTCCACGCATCGGGCGCTACTTTCCTTAGGTGCCGTCTGTATGTGCGAGAAGGCAGCAAACGAACGGTCATCGTGCAGGTCATAGTTGGGCCAGGCGGGTCGCTCCAGCACCGGTTGTTTATTCTCGGGACGCTCGTCGTAGACAGAGCCAATAGAGCCTATGGCCGTCTGCGTGGTGTGGCAACCGGTAAGCATCGTGGCCACCACCCATGCAAGCATATATTTTAATTGTTTTGCGCTCATAATCTTCAATTATCAATTATCCATTTTCCATTATCAATTCTCAATCACTTAACTATCACACGTCCTTTGCGGGGCAGGGCCTTGATGCTGAATGTGGAGGTAATGTACCGGAAGTTACCGTCGGCGGTCGCCATGCCCATGTATGCTTCATCCACATTCTTGTCGAGCGGCGGGAAGACGAGACACACCTGATAGACGTAGCTGGTGTCGTTACCCTCCACATTCTTTTCCACGAACTTCAGGTAAGAGTCGTCCATCGAGCGAAGCATATATCTATCGTTCGTCTTAGCGTCGCAGATATGCATCTGCCATTCCTTCAGGATATTTTGCGCATAGTCGTTCTTCAGGGGTGCCATCTCAAAGGGCGCCAGATCGTAGGCCATCCACGTATACATATAGATGCGTGTCTCATCCTTACTCCGTTCGATGGCTACAGGATAGTGGCTCAACAAATAGCCACGCCCTGTCAGCACGCTGTCGGTAGAGAGCATCTTCGGGTCTACCGTCTTCCTGTCGTAGTGGCGCACGTTAGAGTTCAAGGGCTGCAGATAGCGCATGTAGTAGCCCGTGCGGTCCTTGCGTGTCTCCTGTTGCAGGGTCAGCTTGTAGGCAAGAGGATCTTTATCGCTGATGCCTTTGATACCCGTTGCCATGGTGATGTGCGACTTCCTGTCGAGCACCGACATCTCAAAGATGCGCACGGTGTCGCTGTTCAGGTTAGGCTGGAAGTGGCCCACGTAGCAACCCTCATAAATCTTTCGTGCACCGATGGCCTGCATCACGCTGTCCATCAAGTCGTTAAGGTCGCTGTAGTTAGCCAGGCGTCTGGCTCCCTGTACGGCTCCCGTCTGTTCGGCCAGGTCAGCCCTTACCAGACGATCGTCAGCACCGGTAATCACGCTGTCGGCAAACATCAACACTTGGTTGCCATCTGCCGTCTCCAGCAGCTTGTCGGCATCATCGGCATGGGGCTGCTCAGCCTGTGCCGGTTCGTCGGCAGCATAGCTCACGGTACCCTCATAGTTTACCACGGTCTTCACTGCCTCCGCCACGGTTTCGGTCACCACGGGGGCTGTCTCTTCCACATGTTTCTCTATCTCGTCCAGCGTCTGGGGCCGGGCGAAGGCCACTATTGCCAAGGCACTCAGTGGCAGCAGATAGGTGGCTTTCAGTGCCACCCATCGTCGGGATGGTTTAGTGTACATCATTTTGAATCTTCGTTTAATTGGACTTTGGTTCAAAGCATTGACGACAGGCTGCAGTCCCGTGCCAGTGGCTTTACGTATTAATAACAGCTGATATTCATTTTCATCAATGCCGCTGCTCAGCACGCGGCGGTCGGCCTGAAACTCATGCACGTCGCGCATATCCTGGCGCAGCATCCAGGCGAAGGGCACGCACCACAGCATGCGGCAGGTCCATTCGCAGCACAGCATATCCCATGAGTGACCATAGTGGATGTGCGACAGTTCGTGGCGTATCAGAGCGGGCGACAGTTCCTTGGCATCGTCGGGACTCAGCAATACCCAGCGCATCCAACTGCATGGTGCTTTTACTGATTTGTGCACCAGCACCCTGACGCCATTGGGCAGTCCGTCGATGTTGAGGCGCTTGCCCTGACGGATCAGTCGCATCAAGGCTGCCAGCGACCACAGATAGCGTGCCCATGCCACCACAAGACCCACCAGATAAATACCTATGAGCACCATGAGCAGCAGCGACCCACGGCGGTTCTGCTTGCCGCTCTCCGTGGCGGGCATCGTCTTTGCCACACCCTCATCGGCCACCGGCACCATCACTGCTGCCGTTTCTTCGTCGGTCGCAGGTGCCTCGTTCGCCAGCACCATGTTCACCTCACTAATCTGTTTCTCCAGGCGCTCACGGCTCTCCGCCAGGAAATTCCGCTCCTTGGTAGTCACCTTGCAGAGGGGCAGCACCATAGCTGTGGCCAGTATCACCAGCAGCACCACACGGTTGAAGCCGTGCAGCGTCTCCCGCTTCAGGAACAGTCCATACAGGGAGTAGAGCATCGTGAGCACCAGTCCCCAGCGAATCACGTATATCAGAAATTCCGTCATACCCTTATCTGTTTTTCTTCAGTTCGGCGAGGAAGTCGAGCAACTCCTGTTCGCTCACCTTCTCCTCTTCAACAAGCGACGATACCAGTTCTATATATGAGTGCTTGAAATAGCGGTCCACGAAACCACCCAGCTTCGTGCGACCATACTCCTCCTGTTTCACCAGGGGGAAATAGATATAGCCACGTCCTTGAGGCCGATGGCCCACGTAGCCCTTCCTCTCCAGCGACTGCACCATCGTGGCAATGGTATTCACGTGGGGCTGTGGCTCCGGATACTGTGCTACGATATCCTTCGGGGCGCACTCTCCTATCTGCCACATCAGCTCCATCACTTCCTCTTCTTTTGCTGTTAACTTCTGCATAGTTTCAACGATATTTTTAGTTTGACGCTGCAAAGATATAATAAAAGGGACGATACTTCCAAATATCGCCCTTACTTTTTAACCTATTTTTTTAGTTGAATCAAGTTACTTCGTCTCGGCATAAAAAATAAATCCATTTATTCTTTTCTGCGCTCAACTTTTCGTAACTTTGCACCGGAAAAAAAAAGACTTTCACGATGAGCCACAACACCACACACAGGATACTCTTCGTCTGCCACGGCAACATCTGTCGCAGCCCGATGGCAGAATTTGTCATGAAACATCTAGTCAGGGAGGCCGGACTGGACGACCGTTTCGTCATTGCCTCAGCAGCTACATCGACGGAGGAGATAGGCAACGCCGTCTATCCCCCTGCACGTCGCAAACTCGCTGAGCATGGCATCAGCTGCATCGGCAAGACGGCACGCCAAATGACGCGTGCCGACTACGACCGCTACGACTTGCTGATAGGCATGGACGCCTGGAACATCCGCAACATGCGTGCCATCTGCAGTGGCGATCCCGACGGTAAAATCATCATGCTCATGGACCTCACGTCCCGTCCCGGTGATGTCGCCGACCCTTGGTACACCGGCGATTTCGAGGCCACCTGGCGTGACGTCCTCGAAGGCTGCCAGGCATTGCTGCAGTCACTACGAGAGACTATCGCAAGATAACTCACTCCTCGTCATCACATTCGCCTTGGAAAAGGGTCACCTTATTCAGGAAAAGACACCTTTTTTTGAATTGTACAATGTACAATTTAACATTGAACGTAGCAGTTAGTCAAGAACTCGTAACGGCTGCGAAAGTACACCAAAAAGAGTGAACAAAAACAAAAAAACGACGGATTGGTCGCATGCGCACGCACGAGTGGCGACGTGGCAACGGCTCGTTATTAACACGCTGCCTTCGTGTTATTAACGTGAAGGCTTCTTGTTATTAACAGGAAGCATGCAAATTTCAGACCGGCAATCATGCCAATTCTAAAAATTTGTAAAAACGGGGTCGTGTTTTTTGCAACCCCCGATAGAGTATTGTAATTTTGCAGTATGATAGTATATGCTGTGGATACGAGGTGCGAGGTGAGGGGTAAGAGGAGAGAGGAGAGAGAAGAGAAAAAACCGTGGTCATCTGTGACGAATTGAGAATAAAAAAAGGACCTCTCCGAGATGGAGGGGTCCTTTTTATTATGGGAGTACTGTCTCTTACTCCTCGAGCAGGATGTTCATCATCTCAACGGCAGCCTTGGCCACGCTGGTGCCAGGACCGAAGATGGCAGCTACGCCAGCCTTGTAGAGGTAGTCGTAGTCCTGTGCGGGGATGACACCACCGGCGATGACCATGATGTCTTCACGACCCAGTTTTTTCAACTCCTCAATGAGCTGCGGGATGAGCGTCTTATGACCGGCAGCGAGCGATGAGGCACCCACGATGTGGACGTCGTTCTCCACGGCCTCGCGCGCGGCCTCGGCAGGTGTCTGGAACAAGGGTCCCATATCTACGTCGAAGCCGCAGTCGGCATAACCCGTTGCCACTACCTTTGCACCACGGTCGTGACCATCCTGTCCCATCTTGGCGATGAAGATACGTGGACGGCGACCTTCCTTCTGTGCGAACTTATCGGTGAGCTGGCAAGCCAACTCAAATTCGCTGTCGTTTTTGCTTTCTGAACTATACACGCCTGAAATGGTTCTAATTACTGCTTTATAACGGCCTACTATCTTTTCGCAGGCATCACTTATCTCACCAAGGGTACAACGCAGCTGAGCGGCTTTGACGGCCAGGTCGAGCAGGTTGTCTTTCGACTTGCGACCCTCGTTGAAGTCGCGCACGCACTCGGTGATGGCTTTCAGGGCAGCCTGGCAAGCGGCCTCGTCG
>Ga0247609_10001726_pt1 | contig 25002 bp, 15 predicted proteins | sample 172DNAGHGlowgp2_FD_193487 | JGI IMG/M metagenome (GOLD analysis project Ga0247609, IMG submission 193487) | Sheep rumen microbial communities from Palmerston North, Manawatu-Wanganui, New Zealand - 1728 DNA GHGlow gp2 | ecosystem: Host-associated > Mammals > Digestive system > Stomach > Rumen ...
GCCTCCACAACTGGAGCTGGAGTTTTAGGGGAGGGGCTTGGAACTGTCACTCGAAATCGCACACACTGGTTTACAAAGGGTTGCGACTACGAAAAACTTATTTTTTGTTTTTAGCGGACAGCAATAACAAGAAATAATGATGCAAAACTAATGTCCACCGTTATAGACCATATCCTATGCTATCGAAGATCTGATAAACTCATCAAGTTAAGGGAGCCAAGAACAGATAAACAAAATTCTACATATTCAAATCCGGATGATGACCCAAGAGGAGTATGGACTAGCGTTCTTTTTACTAGTCAAAGAACTAAAGAAGAACGGCCTAACTTGTCGTATCCCATAAAAAATCCTTTCACTGGTGAAATGGTAGAGCATCCAACCAATGCATGGAAATATAGCAAGCAACAATACGAGCAGCTTGCGGCCGACAACAGGCTTTACTGGGGGAAGGACGGTGGCAATTCATATCCTAGACTGAAAAGATTTCTATCCGAACTGGACGAAGGAATTGTTCCTATTAATCTGTGGTACTATAAAGATACGGCAACTTTAGATGAAGGAACAAAATTAGTAGATAGTATTCTTGGAAAAGATGTTTTTGATTACCCCAAACCAATTCAGATAATTCAACGAATGCTTCGGTTGATGGGTTCTAAAGACTTTATCGTGATAGACTTCTTTTCTGGTTCCGCTACCACCGCCCACGCCGTCATGCAACTCAATGCCGAGGACGGCGGCAACCGTAAGTTCATCATGGTGCAGCTGCCTGAGGCAACAGACGAAAAGAGCGAAGCCTACAAGGCGGGTTACAAGAACATCTGCGAAATCGGCAAGGAGCGCATCCGCCGGGCAGGCAAGAAAATCATGGAGACGTGTCGTGGAGTGTCTCAACAGCAACGGAAACCGGATTTGTTCAGTGAGAACGACGTAGAGACGCAAAATTTTGCGTCTCTACAGCCTGGATGTTCCGCATTGGATATAGGATTTAGGGTCTTGAAGTTAGATTCCAGCAACATGCAGGATGTGTATTACTCGCCCGAGCAGTTCAACGAGAACCTGCTCTTCGAGGACAACATCAAGCCCGACCGCACCGACGAGGATATGCTCTTCCAAGCCATGATAGAGCTCGGTATCGAGCTTTCGGCCAAGATAGAGCAACGCGAAATCGCGGGCAAGACCGTCTGGAGCGTCGCCGAGGGCTACCTCATAGCCTGCTTCGACAAAGACGTGAACGAGACTGCCATCACCGAAATCGCCCGCCAAAAGCCCTACTACTTCGTCATGCGCGACAGCAGCCTCGCCACGGACAATGTGGCGGATAATTTTGAGCAGATTTGGGAGGAGTATTCGAAAGAAACTATTAGGAGAATCATTTAACACACAAAACCAATGAATATGAAGTTAAGATTTATTGCAATAGGATTGATAATGCTGTTTTGCCTGAATGTTTATGGACAGCAACAGAAAACAGTGCCAATGACGGGACAACCTCAAAAGACAGAAGTGCAAGCTTTGGAGGAAACTGTTTCACTGTTGCAAGCGGAAAACCAAGCTATGCAGAAGCAGTTGGAGAGCATGGAGAAGGAGATTGATATTTGTCGTGAAGATGTACGGGCTAAGGAAGCTGCAATTAATGAGAATCAAGGTCATTGGTTAACAGTATTAAGCATCGTGATTGGTGCAATTGTGATGATTCTTGGTGTTGGAGTTCCTTTGTTTCTGAATAATAGGAATGAAAAATATCTTGAAAAATTGTTATCTGACGCTAAACAAGAAGCCATTTCAGCCAAAGAACAAGCTAAGAAAGCAGAAGAGGCATTAAATAATATACAACCTCAAGTTGAATCAGTCAAAGAACAAGTGGTGTCGGTAACGGAACAAGCGTCACAAGCCAAACAAGCTGTTTCAGATATTGAAATACTAAAAAAACATGTTGATGAAATAGAAAAGAAAATAAATGAAGATGCTCTTGCCGCAGAGAAAGCAGCTAAAGAGGCCAAAGCAAGCCAATTATTTGCCCAAGCACTATCTGAAAAAGAACCACACAAAGCGATAGAATTATATACTCAAGTAATAGAATTGAATCCCGATTTAGTGCTGGCATACAACAATCGTGGTGTATTTGAAGCAAGTATTGGAAATAAGGAAGATGCCCAAAAGGATTATAACAAGGCAATTGAATTAGACCCGAATGATGCAACGGCATATATCAATCGAGGAAATCTAAAGAACGATCTTGGTGCTTTTACAGATGCAATGGAAGACTATGGAAAGGCAATAGAGCTAGATCCACAAAATGCTTTAACATATTACAATCGAGGGAACCTAAAAGAACTGAAGTTGGGAGATAGTGAAGGGGCTTTGAAAGATTATGATAAAGCGATAGAAATTGATCCAAACTTTACCGTTGCATATAATAATCGAGCTCTTACTTTAATGAAGTTGGGTCAATACGATAAGGCTTTAGCTTCTATCAATAAAGCCATCATAATGAATAATGATGACTATATTCCTTGGAATAGCAAAGGTGAAATTTGTATGAACATGAAGGATTATGATAAATCAATATCATCATACACGAAAGCTCTACAAATCAATCCGATTGACAAAGAATCGTTGGAAAATCGTGCCAAATGTTATAGAAAACTTGCAGAAGTGGAAGAAGACCCAACGAAGAAGACCGAATTAATTGCTAAAGCTGAGGCTGATGAAAAGAAAGCGGAATCATTGAAAAAAGACAAGGAACAATGAAATTCAAATTCAAAACACAGCAATACCAGACCGATGCGGTGGAAAACGTTATCAAATATAGTATCTTTGCCCTATGAAAACGCTTGACTATTATTTGAATCAGCCCGAGGGGCAGACCTACGACAAAAAAAGCGGTCGTATCGAACCTAAGGCATTGGCCGTCACGATGGTGGCTATGGCCAACGCTGATGGCGGCAGCATCGCCGTCGGCATTGAGGATGACTGTACCATCAGCGGCATTGACGGGATGACCGAGCACATCAACGACTTGCTGCGTGTGCCGTTCGACTATTGCATCCCTTCGGTCAACGTCCATCCTCAACGCATTCCCTGCATCGACAAGGACGGAAAGGACAACCACATCCTAATTTTGGAAGTGGAGCAGAGCAGTGCCATGCACGCCACTTCTTCCGATGAGGCATATTATCGCGTTGGCGACAAATCCAAGAAACTCTCCTTTGACGACCGTATGCAAATCATGCTGGCGAAAGGGGTGCAGTATTATGAAGATTACCCCGTTGCAAGGGCCACGGTTGATGATTTGGATTTGGACTTTGTTTCGAAGTATTGCGAGAGGATTGGTTACAAGAAAGATGCGTTGACTTTTCTTCGCACCAACGGGGATTATATCCTGAACAAAGACGGCAAGGAACAAGTCAGCGGTGCCGCCATACTGTTGTTCGGAAAAGATCCGCAGCGATTTTTCCAGCGGGCTTGGGTGCGCTTCATCCGCTATGATGGAACGGAAGAGAAAGTGGGGCGCGAGATGAATGTCATCAAAGATGTCATCTTCAAGGGTCGTATCTTGGATATGACTCGCGATGCCATCGCTTTCGTCAAGACGCAGATAAAAGAACACACTTATTTGGGACCCGAAGCACGCTTCGTAACAGAGGTGGAGTATCCCGAGTTTTGTTGGACCGAGCTGATTGTTAATGCCATAGCCCACCGCGATTACTCGATTCTTGGAACGGACATCCAAATCAAAATGTTCGACGACCACTACACGGTCGAAAGTCCTGGCATCTTGCCCGGCCGTGTCCGCCTCAACAACATGCGAACCACCCATTTTTCCCGCAACCCCAAGATTGCCGCTTTCATGAAAGAATATGAGTTCATTCGTGAGTTTGGTGAGGGCGTTGACCGGATGTATAGGGAGTTAGAGGAAGGAGGCTGGCCAAAGCCTGTGTTCAAGCAGGATGATTTTATGCTTAGAGCTTCTTTGAAGTCTGGACATGGAGTTGATGGTTTACAGAACAATTCGACTAATCAAATTGAAAATCAGACTGATAATTTGGATGCTTTACAGAAAACTTTACAGAAAACTTTACAGAAACAAGATGTTTCCATTATCATGCTACTATTAAATGATCCTAATTTAACAACACAAAAAATAGCCGAGCAACTTCAAGTTTCAAGGCAAACAATCGCCACTAGAATCAAAAAGCTACAACAAGAAGGATATGTAAAACGAATAGGACCAGACAAAGGTGGTCGTTGGGAGGTAATCGTATGAAATTCAAATTCAAAATACAGCAATACCAGACCGATGCGGTGGAGAGCACGGTGAGTGTGTTCGCGGGACAACCCTCGAAGACCAACGCGCAGTATCGCCGCGACTTGGGCAGGCAAAAGCAGATCAGAGCCGAGTTTGAGGAGGAATATGTGGGCTACCGCAATGCCGATGTGGAACTCAACGCCAATCAGCTGTTGGAGAACATCCATCATCAGCAGGTGCAGAACGACATCCCGCTGAGCAAGTCGCTGGCAGCCACCAATGGCCTCGGTGCCTGCTCTTTGGATGTGGAGATGGAGACGGGTACGGGTAAGACCTACGTCTATATCAAGACCATGTTTGAGATGAACAAGCGCTTCGGCTGGTCGAAGTTCATCGTGGTGGTGCCCAGCATCGCCATCCGCGAAGGAGTCTATAAGAGCTTCACCATGTTAGAGGAGCATTTCATGGAACTCTACGGCAAGAAAGCCCGTTATTTCATCTACAACAGCGCCAACCTCACCCAAATCGACTCGTTCAGCAGCGATGCCAGCATCAACGTGATGATTATCAATGTGCAGGCATTCAACACCTCGTTCAAGGAAGGCGCGGCCAACAAGGAGGCGCGTATCATCTACTCCAAACGCGATGATTTCCAGAGCCGTCGCCCCATCGATGTGATTGCCGCCAACCGTCCTATCATCATCATGGACGAGCCGCAGAAGATGGAAGGCGAAGCCACGCAAAGGGCCTTGCGTAACTTCAAGCCGCTGTTTGTGCTCAACTATTCCGCCACCCACAAGACCTCGCACAACTGTATCTATGCACTTGATGCATACGATGCCTACAAACAACGCTTGGTGAAGAAAATCCAAGTAAAAGGTATCACAGTGCAGAACCTGTTGGGCACGCAGAGCTACATCTATTTCGACAGCATCATTCTTTCGAAGAACCATGCACCGGTCGTCAAACTGGAAATCGAGGTGAAAGGTGCTGCTGCCACCCGCCGACAACTCTGTAAGTTCGAGCAAGGCGATTCGCTGTTTGCCGTTTCGCAACTTCCAGCCTACAAGGATTTTGTCATCACGGAAATCAACCCACTGACCAACACGGTCTATTTCCAAAACGGCAAACAACTGCGTCAGGGCGAGGTGATGGGCGATGTCAGCGAGAAAGCCATCCAACAGATTCAGATTCGGGAAACCGTTAAATCCCACTTTGAAAAAGAACGGGCGTTGTTCAATCAGGGCATCAAGACCCTTTCGCTGTTCTTCATCGACGAGGTGGCCAACTACAAGAGCTATGACGCGGACGGAAACGAGGTGAAAGGTCCGCTGTGGAAGATGTTTGAGGACGAATACAACCGCTATCTGAATGAGAATTTGACGCTATTTGAGGACGATTATCAGAGATACCTGCGCCGTTTTTCGGCCGCACAAGTGCATAACGGCTATTTCTCCATCGATAAGAAAGGCCATTCAATTGATAGTGAGGTGAAACGCGGCAAGGACACTTCCGACGATATCTCGGCTTACGACCTGATTCTGAAAAACAAGGAACGTCTGTTGAGTTTCGATGAGCCGACACGATTCATCTTCTCCCATTCCGCCTTGCGCGAAGGTTGGGACAACCCCAATGTATTCCAAATCTGCACGTTGCGCCATGCCAATTCCAGCACCGCCAAACGGCAGGAAGTGGGTCGTGGTTTGCGTATCTGCGTCGATAACGATGGTAACCGCATGGACAAGGAACGCTTGGGCGATGCCGTGCACGACACCAACAAACTGACCGTCATCGCCAACGAAAACTACAGTTCTTTCGTTGATGCTTTGCAGAAGGAAACAAAAGACACCCTTCGCGAACGTCCAACACAAGCCACGGTCGATTACTTCAAAGGCGTTACCCTCAAAGTGGGCGAGGAGAAGCACACCATTTCGGAACAGGAGGCTGCCAGTATCGTCACCTATCTCTATGAGAATGACTATATCGATGAGAAGGGCAACATCCTGCAAGACTATCACACTGATATGGATAAGGGTAATTTAGCCCCGATGAGCAAGAAGTTGCAACCCATTGAAGAACAAGTGCATAAACTCATTCAGAGCATCTTTGACCCGGCCGCTTTGGAAGACATGGTGGAAGATGCCAACGGCAAGGCAGAAGTGGTGAACGAGCGTTTGAACGACAATGCCGAGAAGAAGGAGTTCAAGGCCTTGTGGAACGAAATCAACCACCGCTATGTCTATACGGTGCATTACGACAGCGAGGAGCTGATTCATAAAGCCATTGCCGCCATCAACTGCGAGTTGACTGTCACGCAGCTCAAGTATGTGGTCACCACAGGCACGCAAGGTGATGACGAGTTAGATTTCACCGGCGAACAAAGCACCCGTACAAAAGAGATGCGTGATGTGTCAACCAGCAATGTACCTTACGATTTGGTGGGCGACATCGCAAAAGCAGCCACGCTGACCCGCCGTACGGTCACCCGCATTCTGAAAGGAATCCAGCGGTCGAAGTTGTACATGTTCAAGAACAACCCCGAGGAGTTTATCCGCAAGGTAAGCCATATCATCCGAGAGCAGAAAGCCACGATGATTGTGGAGCACATCAGCTACAACCGTACGGAAAACCAATACGATTCCGACATCTTCACCAAGGAGAAGAGCCGCCAGACTATTGACAAGGCGTATCCTGCCCAAAAACACATTCTAGATTATGTCTTCCCTGACAGCCAAGGCGAGCGCACTTTCGCAGAAGACTTGGACAAAGCGGAAGAAGTGTGTGTCTATGCCAAACTGCCGAGGTCTTTCCACATCCCAACACCCGTAGGTAACTACGCTCCCGACTGGGCCATCGCCTTCAACGACAACATGGGCATAAAACACGTGTTCTTCATTGCCGAAACCAAAGGCTCGATGGATTCCATGCAACTGAAAGGTGTGGAAAAGGCAAAGATTGATTGCGCAAAGAAGCTATTTAACAATGTCTCAACCAGTCGGGTGAGATATGGTTGCGTGGATTCGTATGGCAGTTTGTTGGAGGTGATGAAAGGGATGTAACCCACTTTGCCGCCTATTAATCCCCTCCGTCCAGCACCCGTCTAACGGCCGGAGGAAACAGAACTTAGAAATATGGACACCATACTCATCATATTGGGCGCTATCTGCCTGCTGGTCGGGCTGGCGGGATGCATCCTGCCGGTGCTGCCGGGTGTGCCGGTGGCATACGCGGGACTCTGGCTGCTCCACGCCACCAACAAGGTGCAGTTCGGCTGGCGCTTCCTGCTGGTCTGGGGCGTCGTGACCGTGGTGGTCCAGATTCTGGATGCCGTGGTGCCGGTCTGGGGCACGAAGGTGATGGGCGGGTCGAAGGCCGGCGTGTGGGGAAGCACCATCGGTCTGGTTGCCGGACTGTTCCTCGGCCCTTGGGGCATCGTGCTCGGTCCCTTTGTGGGGGCCGTCGCCGGCGAAATCCTCGCCAACAGGAGCGAGAACGGAATGTCGCTCGGACAGGCCCTGAAGGCGGGAACCGGCTCGTTCGTCGGGCTGCTGACGGGCACCGTGCTGAAACTCACCTGCGTGGGACTGATTATCTACTACTTTGTGGCGGCGGTGGTGTGAAGGGTCAGCGGAAACTGTTAGCGGTTAGCGGTTTACTGTTGATGAGACGTGACGAGCGATGCGCATCGCCTCCATCAATCGGAGCTATTGCTGGCATGGTGCGGCACCTGATGGCGTCAACGCGCAAATAGACCTCGTGCTGGAATGGAGAACGCACCGATTATCTTTGAGAGATGAAATTCAGCGAGCACAAGTTCACGATTGACAAGCAGTACGAAACCGTGCTGTCCAGAAAAATCGACTCTTTCCTCGCCAGCAAACAGCACACGAAGACACACTCCATCCAGCTCGTGATGGTCACCACAAACGGCATCACTCCAAACGAGCATTCCAAAGATGCGAACCAAGAGGTGACACTGGACGATTTGTTTATGTAATCTTCTTGGCTGATGCTCACCCCCATCAACGACGAAATCACCAAGCGCGAGCCCTACGACGGCTACCTCGTCTACCAAGGCGGCGTGCCGGAGGTCGAGGAGTTCGTGAAGAAAGTGAGGAAGTAATTAGTAGTTAGTAATTTATAATGAGTAATTGTAGGGACGTCACGATGTGGCGTCCCTTTTTTTATTGTATACGGAAAAATGTTTATCTTTGCCGAATCTTATTCGTCACAAAAAAAAGTATAACAAATATGAGAAAACTTGTACTATTTTCCGTTCTGACATCCATGGTGTTGGCAAGCCATTCGCAGGCTTTGCTGCACCGTGCCGTAATCGACGGTCGCGTGGACAGCGTCCGCATGGCCTGGAACCTGCCGCAGGAGTTCACCGGACAGGGGGTGATCATCGGGATCACCGACTGGGGTTTCGACTACACGCACCCCGTCTTCTACGACACCTCTATGACCCGCTACCGCGTGCTGCGCGCCTGGGACCAGTTCAAGACCTCCGGTCCCGCGCCTGCCGGCTACAACTACGGCACGGAATATATCGGGCAGGACGCGCTCCTCGCCGTCCACTGCGACACGAGCAACGTCTATGACTATGCCTACCACGGCACCCACTGCGCGGGCATCGCCGGCGGCGGCGGCGCAGGCACCAAGTATCGCGGCGTAGCCATTGACGCCGAGTTCCTCTTCGTCAGCGTGAGCCTCTCCGACGACGAGGTCATCGACGCTTGGCGATGGATGTACGACGTGGCACAACAGGAGGGCAAACGCCTGGTCATCAGCATGAGCTGGGGACTCTACTGGCTGGACAATATGGACGGCACGGGTGCCTTGGCCGAAGAGATGCAGCGGCTCACCGACCTTGGCGTGGTCTTCGTGACCAGTGCGGGCAACAACGGCGACGAGAATGATCACATCATGCACACCTTCACCCAACAGGACACCATCCGCACGCAATTCACCTTTCCCCACTCCTCCATCGGCTCCAGCATCACAATGATGGGAACACCCGGGTATCCGTTCGCATTTTCGATCTTCGCGATGGACAACAGCTACAACATTGTGGCGGAGACCCCGTTCCACTCCACCAGCAACGACGGCATTTTCGAAAACTGGCTGGTCATCAACGGTGACAGCGTGTACTATGCCTTCATATCCGATTCCGCGAATCTCTACAACGACAGGCCGCAAGTGCAGTTGGATGTTGCCAAGAACAACAACTACAAGTTCGGCCTCGCGGTGGCGGCGGCAGGCGGCGACTTTCACGCTTGGAACATGGCCCTCATCGAGACCAAATACGGCAACTGGGGCGGTTCCTTCGCGAAGCCAAGCACCCATCCTGACTGGGTTGATGCCGACGCGCTCTACGGCATCAGCGCCCCGGCCAACATTGATGTCTCCATCGCGGTGGCAGCCCACAAGTCGCGCTTTTTGGCACCTTCCGGTCAAATGGCCGGCGGCGCCATCGCCGACTTCTCCAGCTCCGGTCCCAGCTTCGGAGCGGTCAGCAAACCCGACATCTCCGCGCCTGGCAACAACATCGTTTCCGCCCTCTCCAGCTACACGAACACCTACAGCGGCACCTATTACGCCGCCGTGCAGTTCAACGAACGCACCTACCGCTTTGTCCAGTTGTCAGGCACCTCCATGGCTTGTCCTTTTGTGGCAGGCGTGGCAGCGCTGGTGCTACAGGCCAACCCCAACCTCTCGGCCGAGCAAGTCAAGGAAATCCTGTTAGAGACAGCCTACAACGACCAGTTCACCGCCCAGGCCGGCGTACTGCGCTTCGGCGCGGGCAAGGTCAACGCCTACCAAGCCGTGCTCAAGGCCCTCACCACCGTGGGCATCGACGAGTACGTGACCCCGCAAGAGTCGCTCTACACCGTCTATCCGACCCCTGCCAACAGCCAGTGTTATGTAACAGCGAACACCACCAGCGATAACGTCCTCTGCCAACTCTACGACCTCTCCGGCCGCCTCGTGCTGCAAACCAGACTCGTCTCAGGCGTGAACAGCATCGACCTCCACAGCATCACCCCGGGTTGCTACCTGATGAAAATCACGGACGAGACGACGGTGGTGACGAAAAAGGTGGTGAAACAATAATTAGGCAACAGGCAGGGGAACATGTGAATATTTACACCTTTAATAATGAAACCACTAATACCATTTTTCGTAGCAATACTCGTCTTTCTATTCGCACTCCCGGGTGCCACCGCCCAGGGCGAGTGGAAGTGGGCGCACTGTATAGGCGGAGGAACCGGGAACGGTACAGCTTTAGCGGATTATTACAACCAAATCAACACCACCGCCTTCGACAGCGATGGCAACCTGTACGTATATGGTATGGTGGGAGGGATGGCGAAACTTGACGGCTCACTGCTGGATTTCAGCGAGAACCCCAACGTGCTGTTCACCAACAACCCATCCATCCTGCTCGCCAAATTCGACACCCTGGGCAACATGCTGTGGTACAAGGTGGTGAAGCCAAGTGATGAACGGGCGTTGCCAAAATGGATGGAAGTCCATGATGGCAGGATATACATAGCGGGGGATTGTGGCTTCTATGGTGAATGGCTCTACTATATGGACACGCTGATCAGGGCGTCTCAAATAACATCCTTGCCAGACTCCCTGCAGAAGCCCCCGTTCAAGAAATACTCCAGGTGGACCTTTTTCGCCACTCTGGATTTAGACGGGAACCTGTTGGAAGACCGTTTTGTGGAGACCTTTTCAAGGGATTATGCCGAGCCCGCACATATACGAAGGAATTATGCGCTATGCAATGAGGGAAACCCTGCCCCTTTTCATGTTGACCGTGACGGCAACTGGTATGTTTTCTCACCGTTTTTTTACAAGGGAGTTGAGTCTGATCCTTACACCATTGTGGTATATGGTGATTCAGATATGGTTTATGATTTATATCTGCCGGGAAGCGTCCACCCGTCCATGCCTAACGCTGCCTGTTTTTACAACGCTATCATGTACAAGTTCTCCCCGAATTGGGAGTTGCTTTCCGCGAAATTGTTAGTGGACCACACCGAAGGTCTTGTACCGAGGTGGGAGAACGAAGGGGATACTATCAAGGCTTACCTCTGCTACTATGAAGGGATTTCATTCGATGAGGAGGATAACATGTATCTGTCCGGATACGTTCAGATGTACCCTTGCTATCCGCAATCTGGCGGTCTGGAGAACCACTACCCCGTCTATCTGTATTGGGACAGCGTTCACCGCTTGGTTGTGCATGACATCACCTCGGCACAGCGTGCCAATTTCATCGTCAAGTACGACACCGCCGGGAACGTAGTTTGGTGCAACCAACTCCATACCAAAGGTTATGTCATTGATACGCTGATCGGTCTTCTCAGTACAATAAACACATGGAATGGTAACACACTCTATGACAATTCCGTGTATATTGTGGGAACCGGCTTTTATTATGTTGATGACTCCACGAAAGTTTATTTTGACAACGAGTCCAACCCGTTGCAAAAATATACGGAATACACATACATGGAATCTCATACTGAAATGACATACACTACAGGAATAGGTTTCTTTGCACGATATGATAAAAACACGGGTGCCTATATCAACCATGGCATCGTTCCTGCCATGTACGCGTCATTATCGGCATACCCTGGAGTTGTCAATAACAGGGTGTTTGCGTTTGCAAAATACGGATATGAAACCGAACATACAAGGCTGTTTGTCGAATGGCTGGATGACGGCACGTTCATCAAAGCCGACAGTGTTGTCGGATCGGCACCGACATGGACATCAGGAACAATAGCGAACGAGCGTGGGTATGTGGCAACCGCATTATTGGCGGATGGAAGCATGCACTTCAGCGATGCGGTGGCGACGGATTGCCACAACGGCAGCCGTGGCTCGGTCGTGCTGGCGATGTACCATGACCCGGCATTTGCGGAACCCTACGTGGGGATTCCCGACAGGGAGGAGATGTCGCAGCCTGTCAAGGTATGGCCGAACCCCGCCGTCCACATGCTGCAAGTTGAAAGTGAGGAGGCCATGCTGGAAAACGTGTCGGTGTTGGATTTGGCCGGACGGATAATGATGCGGCAGAACGTACAGGACTACCATTGCCAAATTGATGTGTCAGCATTGCCTACGGGGATGTATTTGCTTGAAATTGTGAGCGAAGGAAGAAAACAGTATGAGAAATTTGTCAAAGCGGCGAAATAAACACATAACACCATCACTATGCAAATTAAATATTCCACCTTACCCTTCCTGATTTTGCTCCTTCTGCCTGCGATATCGCTGGCGCAGCCCGGGTGCGAACTGCACATAAGCCCGGACTTCGCTTCTGACTGTGTGCTGACAAGCTACCACAACGAGGATGACACCCTGCACAGCGAGGATTTGGGAGACTGCCTGATAGCGTGCAACGGCAACACAGTAAATTATACCGCAGTCTGCGACAGCGCCGTTTCTTATATGTGGAACATCATGGGTGCAGCTACCTATAGCTTCTCCAACCAGAATCGAACGGCAGCGGTGACGTGGGGAAGTGGGGAAACAGGACAAGTAGTCGTCACTGTGGTAACCTCAGACGGCAACACCTGCACTGCTGAAACATGTGTGAGACTGATAAAGTCACCGCAAATCGGTGTCGCTACAGTTCCCGCCTATTACATCAACGATGATGGGAAATTAGTAATTGAAACGTGTCGTGGGGAGACCATAGAGTTGACCGACATAAGTTATGCAGAAGAAACCCCGCTGACAGGTTATCTGTGGAGCACCCCAATGGGAGACTTTTCCACCCCTGCATGTGCCATCACTTTGCCACAAAGCGATGAGTTCGACATAGAGCATGAGGTGCAAAACGAATGCGGTTGTAAGGCGTCTGAAAGTATTAAAGTCAAGGTTGTGGAACCCGCAAACCTCCAACTGTCCTGCTATGGCACAGTGTGTGAAGGAACAACTGCTGATTATTTTTTGGAATCTCCGGAATGCTCCCAATACATTTGGCATGTGGAGGGCGGGTCGTACAAGCTTGGGGATAGTCCAAATAACATTATTGTTCATTGGGGTGCCCCTGCCTCCGGCTATGGGGTAATAACCGTGGACGGCAATTTCTGCGATGCTTGTAACGCACAGATTTCGGTGAAAATTCCTGTCATCGGTGACAACACAGAGATAGACGGGCCCGATGTAGTTTGTATTGGCGACATCCAGGAGTTTGAGTTGCCTCTTTGGGGAGCTACCGATTACCAATGGAGCGCCTCCACCACCGATGGAATTCATCTTCTTCAAACCGAATCCCCAAACAAAACACTTGCGAGATTCACTTCGCCCGGCACATATTCAATATTCGCCGTCTACGAGTGCGAGGCTATCGAATGCGGCCCTTTCCGCTCCGAAAAAAAAATCATTGTTAAGGACACCCTTAGGATTGTTTCCGACAACGAAAACCTGTGTATCGGCGGGGAAGGAATGTACACCACCCATTCCGGAGAAAATGTTTCGTGGAAAATACTTGGACAAAACGGACAAGCGCTTTATTCTGCGGTAGCTGACACTTTGGCATACGCATTCACCAACGCGGGCAAGTACAAGATAATAGCTACTGGAGCGGACTTCTGCAATGAAGCCGAGTTTTGGGTCTCGGTCCTGGACAACCCGCCTGCGTTGACGACGACGGACGGCCCGCACGAGGCCTGCCCGAACAGTGCCATCCTGCTGTCGGGCACTCCCACCCATCCCCGCTATTACCTGGAATGGACACTCGTGTGCAGCCAGGCAAACACGGAGGAGGGGAATACGGTCACCATCCATTTCAATGAAGGAGTCTGCGACGTGGCCGTTTATCAGGTGGACAACGAGTACGGATGTCGTTCCGCCGCCTACATCCATGAGGTGGACTCGTTCCAACTTCTACCCCACGGACTTCCCGCCATCACGCATGTCTGTCCAGGTGACTATACCTATTTTGAAGTTCCCGACCAATCGGACAATGTCCTTTACGAATGGAAGATGGAGCCTGTTCCTGCCGCCACCGCTATAGAGGATTATCATTTGCCACACGTCACCATTCGCACCAACCATCTTACAGACACCTCCTCATTCATCGTGAAAGTCTTCCTGGAGCGGAAAATTTGCGGCCTGACCCTGCCGAATCGGGACACCGTTTTTCTTTCCGTCAACAATCTTCCTCCCCCGATTGTTCACTTTCCCGACACAATCTGCCAAGGTGATGTCGCCTACTTGTCTGCGGACAGCCTTCCCAAACCAGGATCCTGTATGTGGAACTTTTCCGATTTGACGAACTCCGAAGCCCATATTCATCGCACATTCCAGACCCCCGGCCCGCATCCGTTCACGTTCATTTACCAACCGGCATCTGAATGCGATCCTTATACGTTCACAGGCACCGTATATGTTGCCGCAACACCACAAGTCGGCATCACTGTTAACATCGGCGGCGACACACTAAGCGTTCCCCTTCAGACGGACGTCACGTACGTGTGGTACCACGATGGGGACTCGGTCAGCAACACAAACATTTGTCCTATAAATGGTTCTGGGGAATATCGTTGTCGTGTCACAAGCACACTGCCCCCCTACTGTAGTGCTACGGACCGCTACAAAACCAGCAGCCCGCCGCCTTCCGACCATTGCATGGGAATTTCTTTCGGTAATGTCGTCACCTCATGTAACACGGCGGTCGTCAAGGCTATTGACCCTCCAAACACCAATTTCTCGTGGAGCGTTCCCAACGCCCAGGGAAGCTGTTTTCCGACCCAATCCCAAGATTCAACCACTGCCGTGTTCTTCTTTGCAGGTCATCATCAAGTTTCAGCCTACGCCAATATTGACGGGCAATGCTACAAAGGTACGAAAAACGTGACCATAAACCGTGAACCAAAAGTGAAACTGACCTACGACTGCGACTCCGACAGGATTGTGGTCAACGACCTGTCCGTTTACCTTGACAGTGTCATCCCGAACCGCACGATTGCGCTGAACGGGAGTTTCTATGCCTCTTTCCCGTCTCCGAATCTGGTTGCCTACATCCCCACGGAGGGCCTCCCTTTCGGCATCTATACGGTTACTATGACTACGACAGACCAGGGGTGTGTTTGTACGGATTCCATCCACTTAGTGAAGAGGGCTGAAATCGGTGACATCGAATTTTATACAAAGCCGTGTGAGGGAAGACCGATTCAAATGCACGCGACAGAGGTGACAGGGGCGTTTCCTTGGCTATGGAACTACGGCGACGGTTCCTACGCCATTGACGGTACATGTTACCATACGTTTTCAGCAGACAATAATAACCCCACTACTTATACAGTTACTGTCTCTACTAAGAACACATTAGGTTGTGTTACATCCTTGTCCAAAAGTATAACAATCAATCCCAACACCATAATTGGAAGTCTGATTACGATAGGGCCAGAGGTTTGTCCGGGAACAGCGAGAACGATTGAATACAGCCAAACGATGACTAATCAAACCCTTTACCATTGGTATCTCGGAAATAACTTTCTGGATCCTGACGAAACCGTCCTTAACAATCCCCAAAACGCCGTTTATGCAACGGGGAACTACAAAGTGAAAGTGGAAGACGCTGAGACGGGATGTGAATTAGAGTGTCTGCGTAACGTCCCGTTCCTCACTGCACCCACAGCCAACATAACCGGCAAAACCGAACACTGCCTTGGCGACGAAGTGAAACTGAACGGCAACTCGGGTGCGTCCAACACGTATGCTTGGAACATCACCGGACCGGAAACCCTGACGTTTGATGTCGCAAACATCACTTTCACGCCGTCGCTGCCGGGCAACTATCTTGCCGAACTTACCGTCACCAGTCCAGAGGGATGCACCGCATCTGATACTTGCATCTTCACAGTTCATCCGCAACCCGCCGCGCCTTCCGTCTCCTTCATCGGCTCCCCGTGCATCCATCAGCCACCCGTGGGGGTCAAATCGGACAACCACCAAAGCCTCCTGTGGAGCAATGGTATCCATGGGGAATCTGCCTATTACTATGTTCCCGGTTATCTAACCGCCCACTACATGGATGACTCAACAGGATGCCCGTCTGCAAAAGCAAGCCTTTTCATTCCTCCTGCACCAGACTACGATGCTCTTCTTACTGGCTGCCTTGAAAGGTGTCCGGACGATTTGCCCTTCTATATGAGACTCAACGGTTTTTATCCGAATTATAGCAGTAGTATTCAGTGGGACTGGTATTACAACAACACAGAGGACACTTCCGGCCACTCCATCTGCCCTTCACTTCCAGTGAGAGATTTCGGAACTTACTCCATGTCAACAACATACGGAAACGGCTGTGTCACCATCTCGCCCGCGTTGTCAATTGAGAAGACAACGGTGTGTTCGTGTGACAGTGTGGTTGTCTATGCAAAAACAAATTGTGAGCCCTATCACTGCAGTTTGTTTTTCCGATTGTTTGTGTTTATCCATAACACAAGCACCACAAATCCAATCCGTTTCGACGAATTGACAGCCTTCGGTGGAAGTATCCAAAGTGTCGTTTCGCTGCCCGTCACGGTTGCCCCGTTGAGCACACAAATAATTGAAGTCGTAATCAGGCTTACTGATTTCGAAAATGGATATGTAGAGTTTTGGCTGACCGATTCTCAACACCATTGTGTCAAACGGTTTACCGAACATCTCGACTGGTCTGCATGTGTGGATGAGAACTGTTCGTTTGTTAGTCAGTCAATAGATTCCACTGCCGAGACAGCCAGAAGTCTCCCGATAAAGACAGACCTGCCCGTTGGCAAGCCTTGGCTCGCCCCCAACCCCGCCCGTGACGAGGTGACGGTGATGGGCATCCCAGCTGAGGAAATTGCCGAAATCACCGTCCTCACCATGCAGGGCAGCCAGGTCGCCGGCTTCCGCAACAAGCACCGTTTCAACGTCAGCGGACTGGCAACGCGAGTTACATCGTGCGGGTGGTGACGACAGAGGGGAAAGTGCATTATCTGAAGTTAGTGAAACAGTAATATACCGAATGCCCGATTTTTATTTTCATCAGCAATATTTCGGCACAATTTTTGCAGAACATAAATCGTAAAACGAAGAATCGAAAAAATGGGAGAATACATACCAGACGAGCAATTAGAGAACCGGACTGTGGTGCGGAAGTACCGCGAGTTGCTGCAGGTGGTGTGGCCTCGTACCGACGCGGAGGAGCGCAAGCAAATCCGCAAGGCCTTCAAGCTGGCCACCGACGCGCACTACGGTGTGCGGCGCAAGAGCGGCGAGCCCTACATCTACCACCCCATCGCCGTGGCCATGATTTGCTGCTCCGAGATGAACCTCGGCGCCACCTCCGTGATTTGCGCCCTGCTCCACGATGTGGTGGAGGACACTGACTACACCCTTGAGAACATGCGAGACCTTTTCGGCGAAACCGTCGCCACCATCATAGACGGGCTCACCAAAATCGAGGATCTCGTGGTCGACAACCAGAACATCTCCCTCCAGGCCGAGAACTTCAAGAAGATTTTCCTCTCCATGTCGAAGGACGTGCGGGTGATTCTCATCAAGCTCGCCGACCGGCTGCACAACATGCGCACCCTCGACGCGATGCCGCCCGAGAAACAGCTCAAAATCGCCTCCGAGACCTCTTACTTCTACGTCCCGTTCGCCCACCGCCTCGGACTCTACGCCATCAAGAGCGAGCTTGAGGACTACGCCATGCGCTACACCAACCCCACGGAGTACTTCTCCATCGCCGAGAAGCTCAAGGACTCCGAACAGGAGCGCGCCACCATGATTCCCGAATTCATCGCCCCCATCAAGAAGGCCCTCGACTGCGCGGGCATAAAGGCCGAAATCACCAGCCGCACCAAGTCAATCTCCTCCATATACAACAAGATGCTCCGCAAGCAAATCAACTTCGAAGATGTCTATGACATTTTTGCCGTCCGGTTCGTTTTCGACAGCCCCCAGTATGAGGAATTCGACATCTGCTGGCGGATTTACCATATCATCTGCAACCTCTACCAGACCAACCCGATGCGCGACCGCAACTTCCTCACCCACCCCAAGCCCAACGGCTACCAGTCGCTGCACGTGACCGCCATGAGCAAGCAGGGGCGCTGGGTGGAAGTGCAAATCCGTTCCAAACGGATGGACGAGATTGCCGAAAAAGGTCTTGCCGCCCACTACCGCTACAAGGAGGACGGCGACACCGGCGATGCCGAGCTGAACCAGCATCTGGAGGACTGGCTGCTCAAAACCCGCGAAATCCTCGACAGCAAGGATGCCGACGCCCTCGACTTCCTCAGCGAGGTGCGCCTCAACCTCGGGCTCAAGGAGATTTTCGTGTTCACCCCCAAGGGCGACATGAAGGCGATGCCGTTGGGCGCGACCGTGCTCGATTTCGCCTATGCGCTGCACACCAACCTCGGCGACCACTGCATCGGCGCGAAAGTCAACTACAACATCACCCCCGTCAACAAGCCCCTCAACAACGGCGACCAAGTGGAAATCATCACCTCCAAAAAGCAGTTCCCCAAAGCAGAGTGGCTCGATTTCGTCATCACCCCTAAAGCCCGCCGCAGCATCAAGAACTTCTTCCGCAACGAGCAGCAGGAACTCGTGTCGTCGGGCAAGTTGTTGCTCAAACAATACTTCGACGAGCTGAAAATCGACTTCACCGAGGAGAATGTGCAGAAATTGATGGAAGTCTCCCTCGAAAAAAGCCCCGAGAACTTCTGGAACAGCGTGGTTTCCAAGAAACTCACCAAGAACAAGATCGCCCGCCTGATGTCGGTGAAGAACGCCAAGGAACTGGCCGAATTCCAGCAAAAAGTGTCGGAAGAGATCGAGAGCAAGCCGATCAACCAACTTATCGACGAGCAAATGGATGTGACCCCGAACGCCTTCCTGTTGGACGACGACTATGAGCAGATCAAGTACGTGCTCGCCGACTGTTGCAACCCCATCCCTGGCGACACTGTGGTGGGCTTCCAGGTGTCGGACGACCGCATCGTGGTGCACCAGACCAGCTGCCCGAACGCCATCGCGCAGATGTCGCGCTTCGGCAACCGCATCATCAAGACCAAGTGGCGCAAAGGCCAGAACATCGCTTTCCTCTCCGGCATCAAGCTCAAAGGTTTCGACCGAAAGGGCATCATCAAGGAGATGATGGACGTGATCACCTCCCAGATGGATTTAAACATTCGCTCTTTAAACATTGAAACCAAGAACAATGTCTTTACTGGTACGCTCATGCTTTACATCCAAAGTGTCAAGACCCTCAACAACCTCATCGAACAACTCCGGCATATCGACCAAATGGAATCCGTGGAGCGCATCGGCTACGACATCAGTTAAAAATGTAAAATGCAGAATGATGAATATATAAAAATGCTGCCTTGAACAGTCCCGAAGGGACAAGAGCTCGGTAGTGCAATTAACCCCCACACAAGGCGCAGCCACAGTGTGGGAACAAACAATAAAAGTAACCAAAGTATCATTTAACCCCTTAAAATCACAAAAAAATGAAAGCTTCAGAAATTTTAGCATTCGTGGCGGGAGCCGCCGCAGCCGCAGGCATCACCCTTCTGTGCACCACCGAGAAGGGCAAAGAAATCCGCACCAAGGTGAGTGAAAAAATGACGCGCGAGGAGATCGACCGCATCATCGCCAAGCTCAAAGAGAAACGCGCGACCGCCCCGAGCGAAGACGACTTCAACATCGACATCGAGGATGACGATTTTGAAGACACCACCCAAGACTAAGAGGTGTAATGGACATCTTAGGTAGATTCACCCGAAAGTCGAAGCGTAGCTCGAAGACGTGGAAAGACACGAAAACGTACTTCTCGCAGCGCTACGACCTGCTTAAGCTCGAGTTCCTAGAAAAATCGACTCAGCTGCTGTCGGTCATCTTCTCGATGCTGATTGTCATCGTGTGCGGCTTGGTGGTACTGATCTATTTGTCATCAGCACTTATCCACTGGCTCACTTTGGCGCTCGGCGCGGGCTGGGCCTACACCATCCTCTGCGCCTTATTCGTCGTCATCATCGTGTTCGTGCTGGCCAAGAAGGACGTGCTTTTCGTGAAGCCACTCATCCGGAAGTTCAGTCGTATCATGTACCCCGACGAAGTGGAGGAGCTGGAGACCGAGAACGTGGTGAAAGACGCGGATGTCGTTGACGAACCGGAACACGAGACCGAGGAAGGAGGTGCACATGAGCAGTAAGGCCCCCATCAACGACTTGAACGAGATTGCCAAGCGCAAGCAGGAGCTGCGCGCGAAAATCGAGGTGCAGGAGCGCAAGCTCAGCAACGACCTCGACGCCTACCAGGACGACATTGAGACGCTCAAAAAGTCCTGGAACGGATTGAAGAGCGTGCGCAACTTCGGCAACAACCTGAGCACTTCGAAAGTCGGGCAGGTGCTGAAGACCGTCCACGCGCTCCCCATCGGCAAGGCGGCCAAGAGTGCCGGCAGCAAGTCCGGCTGGCTCACCGCCCTTTCCATTGGCTCAGAGCTCGTGAGCTGGATTGTCCGGCGCCGCAAAAAGAAGAAACAGGCTTGACCTGTCCCCATGCCAAAGGCCGCCAACGAAAAACGTTGACGGCCTTTTTCGTTGCAGATCCGACATACAGGTTGTACGAGTAGCTCTGCCATTGTATGACAGTCCTGTTAAAATCTCCGCAACGTATTCACGTCGAAAGGATCAAGGGAGAAAACATCATCGCTGCTGACACGGATGACCAGCAGACCTTCTTCGTGGGCGAGTTGGTCCGCACCGTCCTCATAGTTGATGGCGGCCACAGCAGCCACAATCTCTTTGTTGGCAATATTCGGGAAAGAAATCTCTGAACTTTTCCATTCTGCGAATGAAACGTTCCACTTTCTTCTTGGTGAAATCCGCCTTAACTTCCACGGGGACGTAGAGCATCTGCTGATTCTCTTGGTATTCTCCAACACCATCTGCCTCAGCTGCGGCAATTCAGGCTCCATCACAGTGGTTTCTTTTTCCATAGTTTGAGATTTATTGTTTAACGTTTAAGGGGGTTCTTTTTATTGTTCGGCATAAAGACGCAAAATTTTGCGTCTCTACCATATCATAATTCACGCCGCAAAATTACACTTTTTTCATCACATTCCAGTATAAAATCAAAATATTTTTTCCGTTCATTATCTAACAGTTAACTATTAAAAATAACAAGTACCGAAAACCAGCGCAAACGACACCTCTCAACAAACAAATCGGCGGCAAGTCGGCTTTGACACCCCGAAAACCATCCACGAACAATGCAGAAACGGACCAAAACAACGACCGGACGCTTCCGAAGGGCGTCGCAGAACCGACTGCGGAACCATCGCACTATGAATGCCTCACAATAGAAACACGATGAGAGAACACCCATATTCTGCATTATTCTTTCCGGTAGCCCGCACACCTGACGGCGTGCGTATCGGCCGCCGTACCGCATTCGCGACCGAGTCCCACAGTCCTAACGGACAGCCTTCCCGCAGCTTCCCGCAGCAGAGGATTTCGGTGCGGGTGACGCAAGCCTACACGAATGTTCTGCGGTGCCGTATCGCTCTCCCACTCCGCCACGGCTAACGACAGCCTTCCCTGACGCGCACCAGCCTGCAAGGCCGAAAGGCTCGGTAGGAGACGACGCTTCAAGCTTCGTAAATCGCAGGTCGCCAGGCCTGCGGGCACACCCGCAAGCGCACCCCCCCTTGAGGGTTCGAGATTACGTTTTGCATAACAACAATGCGTCCGACCACGCCACACACCCCCGTGAGATGTTGCACAACAAATCCGTCAACGTGTTTGCTAATCGTTGAGTATGAATCCCCTAACGGGGATTTGGAAACCCGCGCGGCATCCGTTTGCTACAGATACGGATCCCCTAACGGGGATGGTTGGATGCGGAATACAATGGCTATTGCTGGCTATTGCTGGCTATTCCTAAAATCAACACCAAACGCCAGCTCGCCCGCAACATGCTCGCCGAAGGCCTGGAACCGGCAACAGTGGCGAAAATCTCGATCATCACGCGCACGCAACCTTCGGCATCAACGACGCGCAGCTGTCAATGATAGCGTTAGCATATTCAAATCCAGCGTCACAGACTTTTTTGCCCCTGTTGCCGTCGTAACCCATCACAAGGTGCATGGTTTCGTAGCCGAGATTCAGAAACTTCAATAACTTTCCGTCGCGTTTAGCAACAGCTTCCTGATACTTTTTGATCGAGGGGCGGCCTTTGCCCTTGCGAACATTAAACACACCGTCAAGGGCGATGAGGCAGCCCTTCCACAGCGTGTCGCCCGCAATCCGGACATACTTCTTGTCCTTGTATGATTTCGTCTCGGGATCATACTTCGATCTCTGGATGATTTCTTCCGCATTGGCCACATACCTCCGGGCCTCTGCAATGGAATCCGTGTTTTGAGTATCCTCCATGGTTTATCAAATTTGATGAATAATAAAAAATTTTCCGCCGCAAAATACAATTTTTACAGCACACCCCGACATAAAATTAAAATAATTTTTCCGTGCGTTATTTAACAATTAACTGTTAAAATTAACAAGTACCGAAAACCAGCGCAAACGGCACCCTCAATAAACAAATCGGCGGCAAGTCGGCTTTGACACCCCGAAAACCATCCACGAACAATGCAGAAACGGACCAAAACAACGACCGGACGCTTCCGAAGGGCGTCGCAGAACCGACTGCGGAACCATCACATTATGAATGCTTCACAATAGAAACACGATGAGAGAACACCCATATTCTGCATTATTCTTTCCGGTAGCCCGCACACCTGACGGCGTGCGTACCGGCCGCCGTACCGCATTCGCTACCGAGCCCACTGTCCTAACGGACTGCCTTCCCGCAGCTTCCCGCAGCGGAAGATTTCGGTGCGGATGACGCAAGCCTATACGAATGTTCTGCGGCACCGTACCGCTCTCCCACTCCGCCATGGCTAACGACAGCCTTCCCTGACGCGCACCAGCCTGCAAGGCCGAAAGGCTCGGTAGGAGACGACGCTTCAAGCTTCGTAAATCGCAGGTCGTTAGGCCTGCGGGCACACCCGCAAGCGCAGCCCCCCCCCCTTGAGGGTTCGAGATTACGTTTTGCATAACAACAATGCGTCCGACCACGCCACACACCCTCGTGAGAGGTTGCACAACAAATCCGTCAATGTGTTTGCTAATCTTTGAATATGAATCCCCTAACGGGGATTTGGAAACCCGCGCGGCATCCGTTTGCTACAGATACGGATCCCCTAACGGGGATGGTTGGATGCGGAATACAATGGCGATTGCCGGCTATTCCTGGCTATTCCTAAAATCAACACCAAGCGCCTCCTCGCCCGCAACATGCTCGCCGAAGGGCTGGAACCGGCAACAGTGGCGAAAATCTCGATCATCACGCGCACGCAACCTTCGGCATCAACGACGCGCAACAGTCAATGATGGCTTTGGCTTTTTCAAAGCCTGCATCGCAAACTTTCTTGTCCCTGTTGCCGTCGTAACCCATCACAAGGTGCATGGTTTCGTAGCCGAGATTCAGAAACTTCAATAACTTTCCGTCGCGTTTAGCAACAGCTTCCTGATACTTTTTGATTGAGGGGCGGCCTTTGCCCTTGCGAACATTAAACACACCGTCAAGGGCGATGAGGCAGCCCTTCCACAGCGTGTCGCCCGCAATCCGGACATACTTCTTGTCCTTGTATGATTTCGTCTCGGGATCATACTTCGATCTCTGGATGATTTCTTCCGCATTGGCCACATACCTCCGGGCCTCTGCAATGGAATCCGTGTTTTGAGTATCCTCCATGGTTTATCAAATTTGATGAATAATAAAAAATTTTCCGCCGCAAAAATACAATTTTTACAGCACACCCCGACATGAAATTAAAATATTTTTTCCGTGCGTTATTTAACAATTAACTGTTAAAATTAACAAGTACCGAAAACCAGCGCAAACGGCACCTCTCAATATACAAATCGGCGGCAAGTCGGCTTTGACACCCCGAAAACCATCCACGAACAATGCAGAAACGGACCAAAACAACGACCGGACGCTTCCGAAGGGCGTCGCAGAACCGACTGCGAAACCATCACATTATGAATGCTTCACAATAGAAACACGATGAGAGAACACCCATATTCTGCATTATTCATTCCGGCAGCCCGCACACCTGACGGCGTGCGTACCGGCCACCGTACCGCATTCGCTACCGAGCCCCACAGTCCTAACGGACAGCCTTCCCACAGCTTCCCGCAGCAGAAGATTTCAGTGCGGATGACTTGCGGACGGCTGTTGGCTGTTGGCTAACCGCCTAACCCAACAAACAGCAAGCACCAAGGCGCCCCGGAATGGGACGGCCTTGTTTGTTGACGGTGGCAAGGGAACCAATGGTAATAACGGTGGCAATGGAGTAAACGGGATTAATGGGATCAACGGGATTGATGGGAACGTCGGGGACAACGGGGACAACGGGGGCGATGGGTGCGATGGTGAGGGTGTGTCAAAAGTGGCGCGCCCTCTTTTTTTTTGCAAAAAAGCCCTAACATTGGCGGGTTAGGGCTTTGCCGTGTCAAAGATTTTTGTATCTTTGCGGCATAACTAAAGAGATGGCAAAAATACAATTTAAATCGTATCCTCAAGGGCAGACAGTGCTTTTTCCTTCGGATTTGGGCGAGAACATCCCCGAGAACGACCCAGTGCGCATCGTCAGCCGCATAGTT
>Ga0247609_10001728_pt1 | contig 24977 bp, 23 predicted proteins | sample 172DNAGHGlowgp2_FD_193487 | JGI IMG/M metagenome (GOLD analysis project Ga0247609, IMG submission 193487) | Sheep rumen microbial communities from Palmerston North, Manawatu-Wanganui, New Zealand - 1728 DNA GHGlow gp2 | ecosystem: Host-associated > Mammals > Digestive system > Stomach > Rumen ...
AGTTTGGATGGTTTTAAAAATAAAATCATATCAAACTTAGAGAAGGAGAATGCCAAAAGGCATATTTTCTAAAGGATTATTGTTTATTTTTCAATGTACTTTTATAGTACATTGATTAAATTAGAGTGAAGCTCATAAACAGAAGAAAAACATTGACGAAGACTCTAAATATGGGCTCATAGCTCAGATGGTTAGAGCGCACGCCTGATAAGCGTGAGGTCGATGGTTCGATTCCATTTGAGCCCACCAAATTTGTAAATATAAATTTTTAAAAGTTTATGTTTACAAATCTAGCACATTGAAAAATATATAGATGAATAGTAACTAGAATAACTAGTAAACGTTTTAGGATTAAACCGATTGACTAAATAATCGTATAAGCTAAATGAAGTTTAGCTGAAGCGAGAAGAGGTTAAGCTACTAAGAGCGCAGGGTGAATGCCTTGGCACCAAGAGCCGATGAAGGACGTGATAAGCTGCGAAAAGCTGTGAGGAGGAGCAAATATCCTACGAATCACAGATATCCGAATGAGGGAACTCAAATCAGGAAAAAAGCTGATTTATCCATACATGAGTAAAGTAGTGTATGTGAAGGGAACGTAGGGAACTGAAACATCTAAGTACCTACAGGAAAAGAAAGAAAACTCGATTCCTTGAGTAGTGGCGAGCGAAAGAGGAAGAGCCTAAACCATGGGAAGTAATTCCTGTGGGGTAAAGGACTACATAAATGATTCATGAGAGTTAACAGAACTGTTTGGAAAGACAGACCAAAGATAGTGAAAGTCTAGTATGTGAAAACTCAAGTGACATGGTAGTATCCAGAGTAGTGCGAGACACGGGAAATCTCGTATGAAAATGTGGGGACCACCCCATAAGGCTAAATACTACTTGGTGACCGATAGTGAAGCAGTACCGTGAGGGAAAGGTGAAAAGAACCCCGGGAGGGGAGTGAAATAGAACCTGAAACCCTGTGTTTACAAGCAGATAGAGCGATTTAAGGCGCGATATCGTACTTTTTGTAGAACGGTCCGGCGAGTTATTTTATATGGCAAGATTAAGTACCTAAGGTACGAAGTCGAAGAGAAATCGAGTCTGAACAGGGCGAAATAAGTCATATGAAATAGACCCGAAACCGAGTGACCTATCCATGAGCAGGTTGAAGCTTGAGTAAAATCAAGTGGAGGACCGAACCCATAAGCGTTAAAAAGCTTCGGGATGACTTGTGGATAGCGGAGAAATTCCAATCGAACTCGGAGATAGCTGGTTCTCCTCGAAATAGTTTTAGGACTAGCCTTGTTAAGTAGCATTTGGGGGTAGAGCACTGAAGGAGCTAGGGGCCAAACCAGGTTACCGAACTCTATCAAACTCCGAATACCGAATGTGTAAAAACAGGAGTCAGACTGCGGGAGCTAAGTTCCGTGGTCAAAAGGGAAAGAGCCCAGACCGTCAATTAAGGTCCCAAAGATATAGTTAAGTGGAAAACGATGTGATTTTGCGTAAACAACCAGGATGTTGGCTTAGAAGCAGCCATTCATTTAAAGAGTGCGTAACAGCTCACTGGTCGAGTGGAGTTGCGCGGAAAATTACCGGGGCTAAACTATACACCGAAATTGCGGATTCATGAGTAATCATGAGTGGTAGAGGAGCATTCTATAGTAGGTTGAAGATAGATCGAAAGGACTATTGGACGAGATAGAAGAGAGAATGCCGGAATAAGTAGCGAAAGCATGGTGAGAATCCATGCCATCGAAAGTCTAAGGTTTCCTGGGGAAGGTTCGTCCGCCCAGGGTAAGTCGGGACCTAAGGAGAGGCCGAAAGGCGTATCTGATGGACAGCAGGTAGAGATTCCTGCACCTAAGGTATACTTAAAAGATGCAAGGGACACAGGAGTGGAAGGAAAGCGAGGAAGAGGAAAAACTCGTATCGAAAGATATAGTGAAAAATATAGTAACGAATTTCCAAGAAGCACACTGGCGAGAAAAGCTTGTAGATATTGTATAAATTAGCCCGTACCGCAAACCGACACAGGTAGATGAGGAGAGGATCCTAAGATGAGCGAGAGAAGCATTGTTAAGGAACTCGGCAAATTGACCCCGTAACTTAGGGAGAAGGGGTACCAAGGTAACACTTGGTCGCAGAGAAGAGGCCCAAGCAACTGTTTAGCAAAAACACAGGTTTCTGCAAAATCGAAAGATGAAGTATAGGAGCTGACGCCTGCCCAGTGCTGGAAGGTTAAGGGGAAATGTCATTTAATTTAATTAGAGAAGCATAGAACCAAAGCCCCAGTGAACGGCGGCCGTAACTATAACGGTCCTAAGGTAGCGAAATTCCTTGTCAGGTAAGTTCTGACCCGCACGAAAGGCGTAATGATTTGGGCGCTGTCTCGACAATGTACTCGGCGAAATTGTAGTACTAGTGAAGATGCTAGTTACCTGCGACAAGACAGAAAGACCCCATGGAGCTTTACTGTAGCTTGATACTGGGTTTCGGTAATTTATGTACAGGATAGGTGGGAGGCAATGAAGCAAGTGCGCCAGCATTTGTGGAGTCAACCTTGGGATACCACCCTTAAGTTATTGGAATTCTAACCTGCGATCATAAACTGGTCGGGGGACAATGTCAGGCGGGCAGTTTGACTGGGGCGGTCGCCTCCAAAAGAGTAACGGAGGCGCGCAAAGGTTTCCTCAGCGCGGACAGAAATCGCGCGAAAGAGTGCAAAGGCAGAAGGAAGCTTAACTGGGAGAGAGACATCTCGAGCAGATACGAAAGTAGGTCTTAGTGATCCGGTGGTTGTAAGTGGAAATGCCATCGCTCAACGGACAAAAGTTACCCTGGGGATAACAGGCTTATCTCCCCCAAGAGTTCACATCGACGGGGAGGTTTGGCACCTCGATGTCGGCTCATCACATCCTGGAGCGGAAGTACGTTCCAAGGGTTGGGCTGTTCGCCCATTAAAGTGGTACGCGAGCTGGGTTCAGAACGTCGTGAGACAGTTCGGTCCTTATCTGTCGCAGGCGCAGGATATTTGAGGGGATTTGGCCCTAGTACGAGAGGACCAGGCTGAACTTACCGCTGGTGCACCAGTTGTCATACCAATGGCACAGCTGGGTAGCTAAGTAGGGAAGGGATAAACGCTGAAAGCATCTAAGTGTGAAACCCACCCCAAGATAAGATATCCCATATCGTAAGGTAGTAAGATTCCATGTAGACTACATGGTTGATAGGTTGGAGGTGTAAGTGTAGTAATGCATTAAGCTGACCAATACTAATAAATCGAGGGCTTAACCACAATTTTAAAGAAAAGTCAAATCGATAAACTAAAACAATTATTCATCTATGTATTTTTCAGTGTGTTATATTAAAATATAAAATTTAAAAATTTTTTAAAAAGTACTTGCAAAAATGTATAAAATGGTTTATACTTTTAATGTACAGATAATTAGTTATCACTTTTCTGGTGATGATGACGTTTAGGGTAATACCTGTTCCCATTCCGAACACAGAAGTCAAGCCTAAATGTGCCGAAGATACTTGTGGGTTACCCTGCTGGGAAAATAGGTTGTTGCCAGATTTATATATATTCCTCGTTAGCTCAGTTGGTAGAGCGCTCGGCTGTTAACCGATAGGTCGTTGGTTCGAGTCCAACACGAGGAGCCATAAAAAATCGTCAATTAAGACGATTTTTTTGTATGTTCGCTTTTTTTACAAATAAAAATGATATATAATATTTATATAACAGGAAGTGATGGAAATGATTAAAGTTTGTAAATAGGGATATATTTAGTATTAAGGAGGAAATTTTATGAGTTTAACAATAAATATTTATTATACAGGACAAAATGGAAATGCTAAAAAATTTGCAGAAGAAATGATATCAAGTGGAATAGTTAATAAAGTGAGGCTAGAGGAAGGAAATGAAAGATATGAATATTTTTTTCCAATGGAAGATAAAGAAACTGTAATGTTAATAGATAGATGGAAAAATCAAGAGGCTTTAGATTTACATCATAAATCAGAAATGATGAAAGAAATTGCAGAATTAAGAAATAAATATGAGTTAAAAATGAAGGTTGAGAAATTCACAGAATTGGAGGAGAAACAATAATGGAATTTGAAGAAATAATAAGAAAAAGAACATCTATAAGAAAGTTTAGTGAAAATAAGCTAGAACAGGAAAAACTAGATAAAATATTAGAAGCTGGTAGATTAGCACCAACAGCTAAAAATAGTCAACCTATAAAAATATATGTAGTTCAAAGTGAAGAAGGTATTAAAAAATTAGATAAAGCATCAAGGTGCAGATATGGGGCAAGTACAGTATTAATAATATGTGGAAATAAAGAAGAAGCATATCATAAAGGAGATTATACAACATATGAAATGGATTCTTGTATTGTAACAACACATATGATGTTAGAAGCAACAAATCTTGATGTAGATAATATATGGATAGAATCTTTTGATGAAAGCACCCTAATTGAAGAATTTAATATTCCAAGTGAATATACTCCAGTATGTTTGCTACCATTAGGCTATAAGGCAGAAGATTGTCCTATAAATCCACTACACAATAAAAGAAAAAGTATTGAAGAAATAGTTGAATATAAATAGTAAGATAATTTTATGAAAAATTTTACTTACATAAAATAAAAAAATCTGTTATAATTACTAAAGATTAATAAGAAATAATCAATGAGTAGCTAAAAATGTGTAAATCCAATTGATTTTGGATTTGCATTTTTTTTGTTTAAATTATGGGAGGGGATTAAATTTATGAATGAACAAAAAGCAAATAAAATGGCAAGTATACCTATGAAAAAACTATTTTGGAAAATAGGAGAAACTTACGGTATCAAGGTTAGTTATAAGCAACGATAACATTTATTATGAAAAAAATGTAATATTTTTGTAACAAAAAAGTAATAAAAATGTAAAAAAATAGCTGAAATTAGGGAGCCCGCATTATATCAATAAAAAAAGAAGTTGATTAGATTGTATCAATTTTTCCTTAATTGAAAAAACAAAAACCATATGCTAAAATTAAGAATAAGGAGAGTGTATACAATGAAAAAAAGAAAAAGAAAAGAAATAAAACTTACTAAAATTCTTTTAATTTTAGCAATATTTATATTTGGTACTTTTTTATTTGTAAATGCTAGTGTAGAAGAATTAACAATAACTTTTCAAGACGAAGTTTTGTGTAGTAAAGTTGCAAATGAATTAAAAACTTACAAAAATAACGATAATGAAAAAGCGGTAAATTATCTTAGATCAAGTGATGCATTAACAGTTACTATAGATAAAGAAAATTTGCAATATATTAAAAAATTGAATTTATCAGGAAGTGTATCTACTGGTAACAATGACAGTGCAAATCAAATTTCTAATTTATCAGGACTTGGTAGCTTTACTGACCTAGAAGAACTATATTTAGATAATAATACGAGAATTAGTACAAAAGTAACATCAAATAGTAATATACATGAGATTTATAGTTTAAGTAATTTAAAAAAATTATCTTTATCAGGAACATTAATATATAATGATGATATATATAGTAATAGCGAGACTTACAATATTTCTAATCTTCACAATTTAACAGAACTTAATTTGTCATCAACAAATATATCTTCAGCAGGTTTAAGAACTGAATTAGGAGCTTTAACAAATTTAGAAGTTTTAAACTTATCTAATAACCATAATATAAAAAATATTAGTCAAATAATAAACTGGGTAAAAGAATTAAATATTGATAATACTGGAATAACTGACATTGAAGGAATAAAAAGTTTTTCTTCATTAGAAAAACTTTTTATAGGACATAATTCAATAACAAATATAGAATATATTTATTCAACATATTATAATGAAGCTTCTGGAAGTGATAAATTATATTTACCAAAGCTAAAAAGCTTAAATATGGACTATATGAATGATGGATATAAAACTGGAAATATATTTTCAAATTTACAAGTTTTGAATTTACAAAGTTTATCACTAAGAGGAAATGATATATACGATTTAAATGGTTTAACAACAGATATTAGTGATAGTGATAAAACATATATGCAAAGTACATTAACTTATTTAGATTTAGCAGATAATAATATTAATTCAGTTGAGGGAGTAGTTTATTATGAAACCAATGAAAACGATGTTAGATATGTTAAATATAGATTAGGACTTACAACATTGATATTAACAAATAATCAAATTCAAAATATAAATGAATTAGGATATTTAAATACATTAACAACTTTAAAACTTGGAAATAACAGAATAAGTAATATAAGTCCAATAGCAAATATGAAATTTGCAAATGGACAATTAGAACTAAATAACCAAAGATTGTCAACATACGTATATTTGAGCGAAGAAAATTCAAAACAATATCAATATGTAATATTACCAAATATTTTACAGGAAGCAAAAAAACCAAACAGTTTAGTATATAGTGAAGATGTAAACTTAGTAACACAAAATTGTGATTTTAACTATGAAAAAGATGAGTACAGACAACCAGGCAGTCTTAATGTTAAATTAGATCGTGCAACACCAACAACACTTGAAATGAGTATAACACTTCAAAATGGATTGGCAGATGGAACAAAAATTAAATACACATTTGAGTATTGCTCTGATAGTGAAGAAACTTCTAAAACAAATTTTAACAGCCAAAACAACGACCCAGTTGAAACAATTAAATTTAATGATAAAAATTTAGATGAAGCTATATATAAATATTTAACTTCTCATATGGAAGATTATAATATTACATATTTAGAACGTGTACCATACATAATAAATATAAATAGATCATCAATAGAACAAATTACAGAACTTGACATATCAAATCATAATATTTCAGACTTGGAAGGAATACAAAACTTTACAACTATACAGAAATTAGATATGTCAAACAATAATATTTCAACTGCAGAACAAATAAAATATATGAAAAACATGACAGACCTAAATGCATCAATAAACAAACTTGGAAACCAAATATCATTTATTACAGAAATGTATGAACTTAAAGCATTAAATCTATCATCAAATGGCATATCAGATTTAACAAGCTTTAATGTATTTGTAAATAATTTAAGTGAAAATTGGCAAGATAAAAAATTACAAACATTAAATTTAGGTTCAAATAGTATTTCTGATATAACAGTAATTTCAAAATTTGACCAATTATCAAACTTAAACCTATCTAATAATAAAATAGATAATATTAATAGTTTCAGTTCACTTTCTAAATTAGGAATATTGGATTTATCTGTTAATGATATATCAGACATTAATAGTTTAAGAAATTTAAGTAACTTGAATACATTGTATATAGACAACAATAACTTAACAGACATAGAACCTTTAACAAATTTAAGTTTAACAACATTAGCAATTTCATCAAACAGAATAACTGATATTACACCACTAAAAAATAGAAACTTATTAAAAAGATTCTATGCAAATGATAATAAAATAGATACAGTTACTCCAATAGATACAGCAAGTCATAGTTTACTTATAGACTCTGATGGAATTTTACAATTACATATGCAAAGACTTGTATACAAATTAACTAATGAAGAAAATGCACAAGAAACTGTTACAATACAATTACCACAAATATTCCAAGCAGCAAAAACAAGTAATAGCATGTTCTATACAGTAGAAGACTTAGAAACAAGTAATTGTGAGGTATCTGGAAATAATGTTATCGTAAAACCAAGCAATCTTAATGGAAAAAATGCTGTTGTAACAATAGTTGGAGGACGTGCAGATAAAACAACATTTACTATTGGACAACCACCATTATCAAATATTACATATAATCCAGCAAAAACAGGTGAAAAAATCAAAGGAAGTGTTGAGGCAACTTTAACATTTAATAAAGAGAATGTAACTATATTAAATAACGATGGAAATAATAAATATACATTTACAAATAATGGTGAATTTACTTTTGAATATATGGACGAAGAAGGATTTGAAGGAACAGCAAAAGCATCTGTTGATTGGCTTGATAATGAAGGACCTAAAGTTCAAGTACAATATGTTGAAGATAAAGAAAATAATAAGGTTCAAGTAATAATTACATCAGATGAAGAAATGCAAAAAGTGACAAATTGGGAATTAAGTGATGGAAACAAAAAATTGACTAGAATATATTCTGAATCAAAAACAGAGAATGTAATTGTAAAAGATAAATTGGGAAATGAAACAACTGTCGAAGTTAAAGTAACAATTACCACTGATGAACCAGATCCAATAGAAGAAAAAATAGAATCTAAAACATATACTATAAATACAGATAACAACATAATAACAAAAATAAATTCTAAAACAAAAGTTGAAGATTTTATTAAAAATGTTACTATTGAAGGCGGAACATATAAGGTAGTAAATAAAAATGGAACAGAAATTAAAGATACAACGTTAGTTTCAACTGGAAGTAAAATAATTACAAGTTCAAATAAAGAATATACAATTGTAGTAATAGGTGATGCAGATGGAGATGGTAAAGCAGGAATATCAGATTTATCTAGAACAATAAATGAATATGTATCATCTAAATCAAATCTAAACAATATACAAAAACTAGCATTAGACATAAACGGTAATGATAAAATAGATATAAGTGATGTGTCTATGATGGTTAATTTATATAGAAATACATAAAAATAAAAAAGGAGAGGAAAAATGAAAAATTTCAAAGAAAAATCATTAATTTTAGTATTAATACTAGCTATGGTTTGTTTATTACCACTTAGTTCATTTGCTACATTTAGTGCAAAGCCTGTAATAACACCAGACAAAACAACTGTAAATGCAGGAGATACAATAACATGTACAATTAAATTTTCAGACATAGTAGATGTAGGTTCAGGAATAAATGCTCTTCGGAGGATATATATCATATGATAAAGATTTTTTTGAATCATTAGGAGGTATATCACCAGATGAATCTAACAATGGAAAATTTGTAATCCCTAAGTTAGATAGTTTTGTAACAACATCTGACCAAACATTTGCAACATTTTCAATAAAAGTAAAAAGTGATGCAACAGGAACTGGAAAAATAACTTTTAGTGAATTAGAATATGCAACAGCACCAGATGGAGAAGATTATAAACTAGAAGAACCAATAGAATTATCATTTACTGTACAAGAAGAGAATCCGGCAGAAGATACAAATACAGAACCTGATACAAATACAAATCCTGATACAAATACAAATCCAGACTCTAATACAACACCTGATACAAATACAAATTCTAACTCAAATTCATCATCTGGAAATATATCAGGCAACATATCTGGTAACAACACAGCTGGAGGTAGTACAACAAATTCAAAATCAGGAAAAGTAGACAATACAACATCAGCTACAATACTTCCAAAAACAGGTATAAAAACAGGACTTATAATTTTAATATCAATACTAACAATAACTGGAATATATTTATACAGATTATCAAAAAAATATAAAGACATATAATTGATTATATAGAAGAAATTTCTTTGAATTAAGGAATTTCTTCTATTTTTGTGTCAATTATTTATTAAGTTTATGATGTTTTATAAAAAATATCATAAAAATAATAATAGATTGTAAATTAAAATTGAAAATATGACTGATTTATGATATAGTATAAATTGAATTTTTTGTATGAAAAAAATAATATTATCACTATATTACAAAATATGAAAGGAGTATCAAGATGAATAATGGTATAGATAAAATAAAAATACAAAAAGCAGTTAATGATATATTAGAAGCATTAGGAGAAAATACACAAAGAGAAGGATTAAAAGAAACACCTGAGAGAGTGGCAAAAATGTTTGAAGAAATGTTTGAAGGAATTAGATATACAAATGATGAAATTGCTGAAATGTTTGGAAAAACATTTACACACAATGGAAGAGATATAGTAATAGAAAGAAATATACCTGCATTTAGTTATTGTGAACACCATATAGCTTTAATGTATAACATGAATGTTACAGTTGCATATATCCCAAATGGTAAAGTGATAGGATTATCTAAAATTGCAAGAATAGTAGATATGGTAACTAAAAGATTACAATTACAAGAAAGAATAGGTACAGATATTGTAGAAATTATGCAAAAAATATGTGAAACAGAAGATGTAGCAGTAATAATAGAAGGAGAACATTCTTGTATGACAGCTAGAGGGATAAAAAAGCCAGGAGTAAAAACAAGAACATTAACCTTACGAGGAAAATTTAAAAACAATTTAGATATAAAAAATGAATTATTAAATATGATATAAATGTAAAGGAAAAACAAATATCAATATATTTAGAAATAAGAATATTATAATTTATTTAAAAGGAGACAAAAATGGATAGAGAGAAAAAAATAATAAAAACTAGTATTTTGGGAATAATTGTTAATATAATATTAGTTGCATTTAAAGCAACAGTTGGATTAATAGTAAATTCTATAGCAATAATTTTAGATGCTGTAAACAATTTAAGTGATGCATTATCATCAATAATAACAATTATAGGAACAAAATTATCAGGAAAAGCACCAGATAGAGAGCATCCATATGGTCATGGTAGAATAGAATATTTTGCGTCTGTAATTATAGCTGTTTTAGTACTTATAGCAGGTTTAGTATCTTTTAAAGAATCATTTTTAAAAATAATATCTCCAGAATCAGCTGATTATAGTACAATTTCACTAATCATTGTAGCTGTTGCAGTTGTTGTAAAATTTGTAATTGGAAGGTATGTAAAAAATGTTGGAAAAAGTATAAATTCACAAAGCTTAATCGCATCTGGAACAGATGCATTTATGGATGCAGTATTATCATTTTCAACTTTAATTGCTGCTATAATTAGTATAATGTGGAATTTAGATCTTGAAGGATATTTAGGAGTAATAATATCTCTTATAATTATTAAATCTGGTATAGATATATTAAGAGAAACATTAAATATTATGATAGGTCAAAGAGCAGATACAGAATTAACAAACAAAATTAAAGTAAAAATGCTAGAACATGAGGAAGTACAAGGAGTATATGATTTAGCATTACATAATTATGGACCATCAAATTTAATAGGATCAGCACATATACAAGTAAGAGATGATATGCTTGCAAATGAAATACATATGTTAACACGTGAAATTGCATATACTATTTATAAAGAATTTGGAATTGTATTAACAATAGGAATATATGCAGCAAATGACAAAGGAGAATTTGCAGATGTAAAAAAAGAACTAGAAAAAATACTTAGTCAATATAAAGACATTATCCAAATGCATGGTTTTTATGGAGATAAAAATAAAAAAATAGTTTCATTTGATTTGATTTTGGACTTTAAAGCTGAAGAACCAAAGAAGTTACAAGAGGAAATAATAAAAGCTATAAAAGAAAAATTTCCACAATATGAATATAATATTGTTTTAGATATAGACATAAGTGATTAAATTTGATATTATAAATCAAAAATAAAAGGAGTTTAAATGGGACAATTAATAATTTTAATAATACTTATACTTTTAAATGCTTTTTTTGCAGCATCAGAAATGGCATTTGTATCTCTAAATGATGTAAAGGTCGACATTCAGGCAAAAGAAGGAAATAAAAAAGCAAAGAAAATTCAAAAAATGCTTAGAAATCCAAGTAGATTTTTATCAACAATACAGATAGGAATAACACTTGCAGGATTTTTATCAAGTGCATTTGCATCAGATGCATTTGCAAGTCAAATATCACCATATTTAAATAAATTAATACCATCAATAAGTATTGGAGTATGGAACCATATATCAATTATATTGGTAACAATTATATTATCTTATTTCACACTCATATTTGGTGAATTAGTGCCAAAAAGAATAGCGATGAAATATTATGAAAAAATAGCTTTTAGTTCAATAGGAATAATAAATGCAGTTTCAATTTTTATGTTACCATTTGTAAAACTATTAACATTTTCAACCAATCTTATTTCTAAAATATTTGGAATATCAGAAACAGACGAAGAGACTGTAACAGAAGAAGAAATTAGAATGATGACAGATGTAGGAGAAGAAAAAGGAACAATAGAAGAAAATGAAGGCATAATGATAGACAATGTGTTTGAATTTAATGACAAAGTAGCTTCAGAAATAATGATACCAAGAAATGAAATATATGCTCTAAATATGAATTTACCAATATCAAAGGTTATAGAAGAATTAACGGAAAATGATTGTTACAGTAGAATTCCAATATATGATGAAACAATAGACCAAATAGAAGGAATTGTATATGTAAAAGACATAGTGGTATCAACCAAAAACAAAAATGCCAAAATAAAAAACTTAAAAAGAGATGCTTATTTTATACCAGAAACAAAGCCAATAAATGAAGTATTTGAAGAACTAAGAAAAAGAAAACTCCAAATAGCAATAGTAGTAGACGAATATGGAGGTACATCAGGATTAATAACCATGGAAGATATAGTAGAAGAAATTGTTGGTGAAATATATGATGAATATGATGAAGAAAAATACAAATATGAAAAAGTAGGAAAAAATATATTTATGTTAGCGGGAGATATACCAATATATGAAGCAAGAGATATCCTGAAAATCGAACTAGAAGAAGGAGATTATGATACACTTTCTGGATATTTAATACACAAGTTAGGACGAATTCCGGGAGAAAAAGAAAAATGCATAATAGAAACAGAAAATGCTATATATAAAATCGAAAAAGTTGCAGAAAAAAGAATAGAAAGAGTTAAGGTAACAAAAAAGAGGGATTAGGGGACGCTCTTTTCTTCCCTCTTTTAGGGACAAGGGGACACTCTTTAGGATAATAGTAAAATGGAGGTATTATAAATGATTAAAGAATCTTACGAAGAAATTATTGAACTTGAACAAAATAGACAAAATAATAATGTAGAACTTATTGCATCTGAAAATTTTCCAAGTAAAAGGGTTTTAAATGCTGCTGGTAGTATTTTAACAAATAAATATGCAGAAGGATATCCAGATAGAAGATACTATGGTGGATGTGAATTTGTAGATATGATAGAAAAAAAGGCAATTGAAGATGTGTGTAAATTATTCAACTGTAATTTTGCAAATGTTCAACCTCATTCTGGAAGTTCTGCAAATCAAGCAGTTTATAGAGCATTATTAAAACCAAAAGATACTGTAATGGGAATGGATTTAGGTGCGGGAGGACATTTAACACATGGTCATAAAATGAGTTTCTCAGGTCAAGATTATAATATAGTTTCTTATGGTGTTGATAAAAATGGTGTAATAGATTATGAAAATTTCAAAAAATTATTAAATGAACATAATCCAAAAATGGTAATAGTAGGTGCAAGTTCTTATTCAAGAACAATTGATTATAAAATATTTAGAAATATGATAGAAGAATATGCAGAAAAACATAATGGAGAAAAGCCTTATTATATGGTAGATATGGCACATGTTGCAGGACTAATTGCAGGAGGAGAGCATCCAAATCCATTTCCTTATGCTGATGTTGTAACAAGTACAACACATAAAACCTTAAGAGGACCAAGAGGAGGAATTATACTTACAAATTCAGAAGAAATAATAAAACAAATTAATAGAGCAGTGTTTCCAGGAATTCAGGGTGGACCATTAGAACATATTATTGCAGCAAAAGGAATATGTTTTGAAGAAGCTTCTATGCCAGAATTTAAAGAATATGCAAAGCAAATTATAAAAAATGCAAAAGTTTTTTCAGAAGAATTTATAAAAGCTGGATGGAAAGTGATATCAAATGGAACAGATAATCATATGTTTGTACTAGATGTATATAATTCAATAGGAATTACAGGAAAAGAAGCTGAAGTCGAATTAGATAAAATACATATAACAGTTAATAAAAATCAAATACCAAATGATACACTTCCACCATTAAAATCATCAGGAGTTAGAATTGGTGTACCAGCTATGACAACAAAAGGATGGAAAGAAAAAGATTTTATTAAATTAGCAAAAGTTATTATGGATTATTTAAAAATTTATAAAGATGGAAAAGCCGAAGAAAATAGAGAAAACTATATAAATAAAGTATTAGAAATAATAAAGCAAGTATAAACGAAAGAGGAAAAGTAAATGAAAGAAAGAGGAATTTTACTTCCAATATTCTCTCTTCCTAGTAAATATGGAATAGGTGATTTTGGTAATGAAGCATTTGAATTTATAGATATATTAAGTGAAAACGGAATAAAATATTGGGAACTATTGCCGATAAACGCATGTAGTAATGGTTTGCCATATTCTCCAATTAGTTATTATGCACTTAATGAAGAATATATATCTTTAGATAAGTTAAAAGAATATGGATTAATAAATAGAATAGAAAAAAGAGAAAATACTGATAGAGTTATATATGATAATTTTAAAGAAAAATATTACAAAAAAGCATTTAAAAAATTCAAAAAAGATGAAAAATATCAAAGATTTATAAAAAATGAGAATATAAATCAATATGCTGAATATATGAGTGAAAAAAAACAAGAATCTAAGGAATATTATTTATTTTTACAATATATTTTATATAAGCAATGGTCGGAACTAAAAAAATATGCAAATTCAAAAAATGTAGAAATAATAGGTGATATGCCAGTATATCCTGCATTTGATTCAGCTGAAACAAAGAACAATCCAAAATATTTTGAAATGAAAGATGGAAAATTCACTTTTGAAGCGGGAACACCACCAGATTATTTTAATAATGATGGTCAAAAATGGGGGAGTCCTGTATACAATATAGAAAATATCAAAAAAAGTAAATATAAATATCTAGTAAATAGATTTAAATATTATTTAAAATTATTTGATAAGGTTAGAGTAGATTATTTTAGAGGATATGATTCATTTTTTAAAATTCCAATTGGAAAATCAGGAAGAGAAGGGTTTTATGTAGATGGAGTAGGATATGGATTTTTTGATGAATTATTCAAATACAAAACAATGAAAATAGAAAATCTTATAATAGAAGATTTAGGAGATATAAGAGAAGAAACAGTACGTTTAAGGGAACACTATGGATTTACAAGACAAAAAATATTACAGTTTTCTTTAGATTTGGACAATTTATGGGATAGAGACAATGAAGCTGAAAATGTTCTTGTATTTCCAGGTAACCATGATTGCTCAACAATATATGGTTGGTATAAAACTTTAGATGATGAACATAAAGAAAAATTAAAAGAATTTTTAAGAAGAAATGAATGTTATGATATAAATGTAAATATTGGAATTATGCAATATACTATGAAATGTAGAGCAAAAATAGCAATAATTACTGTTCAAGATATATTAGGATTAGATGATAGTGCAAGGATAAATGTTCCTGGAACAGAATCAAAAAATAATTGGTCATGGAAACTTATTGATTTCGAAGAATTTAAACAAAGAGTAAAAGATTTTAAATAAATACAATATAGGAGAGATTATGGAACATAAAAAAATAGGAATATTTGACTCAGGAATAGGTGGTGTAACAGTTTTAAAAGAAATAGTAAAAATACTTCCTAATGAAGAATACATATATTACAGTGATTCAAAAAATAATCCATATGGAGATAAAAATGATGAAGAAATATTAAAAATTTGTGATAATATTGTTGAAATTCTTATAAAAGAAAATTGTAAAATAATAGTAATTGCATGTAATACAGCAAGTGCAAAAGCCGTAAAATACTTAAGAGAAAAATATGCTCGGAATACCATTTGTTGCAATAGAACCAGCATACAAAATGGTACATGATTATTCATATAATGAACCAACATTAGTTATGGCGACAAAAGGAACAATAGAAAGTGAAAAATTTAATCTTTTATATCACAAATATGATAATTACAAAACGAAACTGTTACCTTGTGTAGGTTTAGCTGATATTATAGAAGAAGGAAACAAAGATAAATTAAAAACATACTTGAAAGATATTTTAAAAGATTACAAAGGAAAAGTCAAAAACGTAGTTCTTCGGTTGCACACATTATCCTTTGATACAAGATGAAATAAAAGAAGTTTTAGGTGAAGAAATATTATTTTTCAACGGAGCTCCAAGTTTAGCAAAACATTTAAAAGATATTTTAAACCAAGAAGACAAGTTAGAAAAATATCATACAGGAACAATAAAATTTATAGATTCACAAAATTCAAAACAAAAAGAAGAAAGATTTTATAAATATTTAAAAGAGGCTAGTTTAAATTTTTAAACTAGCCTCTAATGCTAACTGAATCATATTATTTAAACCACTTTGTCTTTCTTCTGCAGTTGCAATTTCTTCAATAAATTTTGAATCAACTACACTCATTAAACAACTAGCTTTTTTATTTAAAAGCTTAGCAATGTAAAATAAAGCAAAAGCTTCCATTTCAGCACTTAATGGATTAAAACCATCAGGTAATCTAGATAAAAATTGATTAACATCAGTCATATAAACATCAAAACAATCTAGACAAACTGTATTACCCTTAACAATTTTTATATTGTTTTCATTTGCACTATTTTCAATAATATTATTTAACTCTGAACTTGCTTCTATAATATGACAATCATCATTATTAAAAGTTAATGCATAATTACTTTCACTAAAAACACTTTCAGACAAAACGATATCAAACAATTTTAATTCTTGTTTGTATCCGCCACAAGACCCAATACGAATAATGTTTTCAACATTATAAAACTTATAAAGTTCATAGCAATAAATACCAATGCTTGGCATACCCATACCAGAAGCCATGATAGTAATTTCTTTACCTTTATATTTTCCAGTATAGGCATAAATACCTCTAACTTGGTTAACTAATTTATAATCATCTAAAAAATTTTCCGCAATATATTTTGCACGAAGCGGATCTCCAGGCATAATAACTGTTTTTGCGATATCTCCTAAATTTGCTTCATTATGTGGTGTAGACATAAAATATTCCTCCTTTTGTCCCATTTGTAACAAGTTTTATGAGATATTTTGACCTTTTTGGGACGTTATCTTGAAAATAGTATAACAATAAATTGTAAAAATTACAATAAAATGTATTGTTTTTTTTATTAAATAGTGGTAAAATAATTTTAGATTAAAAAAAAACCAAATTTTTCGGTAAGTTTTTTTAATCTTTTTTTATTTGGTTGTGAAGGAGGAAATAATGAATACAAAATATATTTTTGTAACAGGTGGAGTAGTATCAGGATTAGGTAAAGGTATAACAGCTGCATCTCTTGGCAGATTGTTAAAAAATAGAGGGTATAAAGTAACAATTCAAAAATTTGATCCTTATATAAATGTAGATCCAGGAACGATGAATCCTTATGAACATGGAGAAGTTTTTGTAACAGATGATGGTGCAGAAACTGATTTAGATTTAGGTCACTATGAAAGATTTATAAATGAAAATTTAACAACAAATTCTAGTGTTACAATGGGGAAAATATACTCTAGTGTAATTGAAAAAGAGAGAAAAGGTGAGTATTTAGGAAAAACTGTACAAGTTATTCCACACATAACTAATGAAATAAAAGAAAAAATTTATGGTTTTGAAGACACAGATACAGATATAGTTATAACAGAAATTGGTGGTACTGTTGGAGATATTGAAGGATTATCAATAATAGAAGCAATTAGACAAGTTGGACTAGAAAAAAATCCTGAAGATGTTATATATATTCATGTAACTTTGCTACCATATATAGCAGGTTCTAATGAAATAAAATCAAAACCAACTCAACATTCAGTTAAAGAATTACAAGGATATGGAATAAAACCAGATATATTGGTTTGTAGAACAGAAATAGATATTCCTGAAAGTATTATAGATAAATTATCATTATTTTGTAATGTTAGAAAAACAAGTGTAATTCAAAATAAAACAGCAGATTGTCTTTATGCAGTGCCATTAATGCTTGAAAAAGAAGGTTTAGCAAGAGAGGTATGTAATCATTTAAAATTAGATAGATATGTACCTGATAACACTAAATGGGAAGAAATGGTCAAAAAAATTAGAGAAATTGATGAAAATAAAATTGTAAATATAGCTATAGTTGGAAAATATGTTAAACTAGAAGATGCTTATATTTCAGTCATAGAAAGTCTTTACCATGCTGGATTTGCTAATAATATAAAAGTAAAAGTAGGATTAGAAGATTCGGAAAAAATTAATCGAGATAATGTTAAAGAAATTCTTGGAAAATATGATGGAATAGTTGTTCCAGGTGGCTTTGGCAATAGAGGTATTGACGGTAAAATAGAAACAATTAAGTATGCAAGAGAAAATAAGGTACCATTTTTAGGAATCTGTTTAGGAATGCAAATGGCAGTAGTAGAATATGCAAGAAATGTTCTAAATTTAAAAGATGCTAATTCTTCAGAGTTAGACAGTAAAACAAAAAATCCTGTGATACATATAATGGAAGAACAAAAGAAAATTAATAAAAAAGGTGGTACGATGCGTTTAGGTGCTTATCCTTGCTTAATAAAAGAAGGAAGTTTAGCAAATAAAATTTATGGAGAAACAGAAATATCAGAAAGACATAGACATAGATATGAATATAATAATGATTATAGAGAAAAATTAGAAAAGGCAGGACTAAAAATTTCTGGAACATCGCCAGATGGATTGTTAGTGGAAATAGTTGAAATGAATCAATCTGAACATCCATATTTTATAGCTGGACAATTTCATCCAGAATTGAAGTCTAGACCAAACAGACCAGCACCTTTATTTGTAGGGTTAGTAGATGCTTGTAAAACAAAAAGGTATAAAAAATAAATGGAATTTTAAAAAAATTGAAAAATAGTATTGACAAAATAATAAAAAACATTTATAATCTATAATTGTCAGGAGGAAATATGCAGGTGTAGTTCAATGGTAGAACCTCAGCCTTCCAAGCTGATGACGTGGGTTCGATTCCCACTACCTGCTCCAATTTCCACAAATCTGACAATTATAGATTTTAATTTAATATGCAGGTGTAGTTCAATGGTAGAACCTCAGCCTTCCAAGCTGATGACGTGGGTTCGATTCCCACTACCTGCTCCAAAAGGTAAAATCGTCGCACCACGACGTAAATGATTAATTGACTGTAAAAGGTCAATTTTTTTGTGCCTTTTACTTAAAAAAGGAAGGATTGATTAGAACTGTAAAAAAGAAAAATAAGTTAAAAGAGAATTTACTCTCTAAAATTGAATGGGTTTGCAGTTTGAATTATATAAAACTTGAACACATAGAGGTATATGAAGGTTGTTTAAGGATTATAGAACATACAAACTTAGCGTATGTAGAACCACATAAAGTGATTATTAAAGATAAGTTATATCTATTCTTTAATGACCATGATTACTTTTATGTGGAAGATATAAGGAACAGGTATCATTTATCTGGGTTAAAAGATTACATAGCAAGACACTGATATTTTAGAGTTTTTTTAGTGTCTTCCATTCAAACATTGAAGGGAGGATTTTTATTATGAGTGAAGAAAGAAAAATTGCAGGAATTTATATTCGTGTAAGTACAGAAGATCAAGCAAGAGAAGGATTTAGTTTAGGAGAACAAAAAGAAAAAATGACAAATAATATAAAAATAAACGAAACAATTTTTATATATAAATTTACATTTTTTAGAAATTTTTAATGAAAAAAATAAATATACGTGATATAATAAAAACAAATTACAATTAGGCAACCGCAGTTGCCCAATCATGAAAATTATTTGAATATCAAAGGGTGATTATATGAATAGTTTCGTAGAATTATATACAAAATCAGTCAATCCATTGGATAATGATGAAAATTTGAAAAAAATAGTAAAATCTTATAATGAAGCTATATCTAAATATGGAGAATGGATTGGAGGGAATGTTTTTTACAATGATATTCAAGAATTGGAAACAGAAGAAAAAGAGAAGAAAAAAGATTATCCGAGAGAAAAGGAAAATAAATTAATGTCTGGTCTATTTAACTTTTGGAAACGAAATGTCCTAAGGATACAATACTCTCACGATATAGATCAGAACTATGATAGACATTTTCGCGAGATATTAGAAATTTTAAATCAAATTCCTGATATAAAAACAACTGAAGATGTAAAAAAATTAATAAAAAATTCCCAATCCTTAAAGATTTTGGATTTAAGCTAGAAGACCGATATTGGACTCATATTAAATCAAAATGGATCAATGGAAAAAGGGAAAGAGATATGGGAATAGAATATCGATTATACATAAATTCTGAGGTAAATAATTTATACGATTTAATTAAAGAGTTTACATATGACTGTCTTTCTACCAATACTCCATTCTATTATAAATTCCCAAACAAGGGAGAAGATACAGGAAACAGAGCTGATTCCATTGTTATATATTCAGATGAAGAAAATCTATTTAAACATATTCAAATGCTGAATAATATAAAAGCCAGAAATCCAGATTTAGTAGCTAGTTGTAAGAAACCTCCAATATTAACAATACCCATAAATGAATGGATAGGATTTGGGCAAGAACCATTTAATAATGAGGAATCTTATACATCAATTAGAGCAGATTTGATTTTTAAAAGTATAAAAGAATCACTTATAGACTGGATTAGAATAAATGCAGAAGCAAAAGAAAAAGTTGGTAATCAAAGTCTATCAATAAAAGATTATATTATATTTGATTCTATCAAATCAGAGTATATATATCATAAAGATACATTAACAACTGCCTCTTGTAAAAAAATTTATGATACTGTAAAAGATATTTTAATACCAATTTTAGAAGAAGATAAATTAATAACATATACTAAGGGAGAAGAAAAAATTGCATTTTCTTTTCGAAAGCAATTAAATAAAATATGCAGTATAATCCTAAAGTCTAAAGAGAAAAGCAATGCATTTTTTAGCCTAATAAGAAAGAATATCAGAAATAATTCGGAAAAATATAAAATAGATGGAGATAAATTTGGCTTTAATTCAGGTTTTCGAGAAAAGATAAATTATAGAATTGGTAATAATGAGATAACAGATCGATGAATTAAAAATTGTATTAGCTAAAAATATAAGCAACTAAAAAAACTAGTATTAATTATTTACAAATTACTTTATATTCTTTTACTTATATAATATAGTAATTTTAGCAATTAATTAATCGAATTTTTATATTTCGTTTTGGGGCTATATGCGTTAGCTGGTAAAATCGTCGCACCAAACAGAAAGGATAATTTTCTATGATAATAAAAGTAAACAATGTAAACATTAATTATGAAATTTATGGACAAGGAAAGCCCATAATATTATTGCACGGAAATCAAGAGACACACGAAATATTTGATAAATTAATTGAAAAATTAAAATCAAACTATACAGTCTATGCTATAGATAGTAGATGTCATGGAAAAAGTGAAGACACTATTAATATTTCATATAAATTAATGGCAGAAGATGTAATAGAGTTTATAAAAAAACTGGAAATAAAAACTCCAATTCTTTATGGCTTTAGTGATGGAGGAATTATTGGATTATTAATTGCTATAAAAGAGCCAAAATTATTATCTAGATTAATTATAAGTGGAGCAAACATAACTCCAAACGGTACGAAGATGTTAGATACAATTTTAACAAAAGTTTATTATTTCTTCACTAGAAGTAAGTTTATAAAAATGATGTTAGATGAACCCAATATTTCTTTAGAAGAATTACAAAATATAACCATACCTGTTAATATAATAGCCGGAGAAAAAGACATTATTAAATTAGAACACACAAAATTAATTTCTAATAACATAAAAGATAGCACTTTAGAAATAGTAAAAGGAGAAAATCACGGAAGTTATATTATTCATAGTGATAAAATCTATGAAATTATAAAAAAATACTTGGAGGATTAAGATATGAATATAGAATATGACTATTCTATAAATATAGATGAATTTTTAGAAATGGTTGAATCTGTCGGTTGGAAAACATATACAAAAGAACAGGTTGGAAGAGCTCTAAAGAATACAATGTATATGGTAAAAGCAACTGTAGATGGGAAGTTAGCAGGAATAGGCAGAGTTGTTGGTGACAAATCAATAGTTTGTATTTTATCTGATATTTGTGTCAAACCAGAATTTCAAAGAATAGGAATTGGAATTAAAATTACAAAAGGATTAAAAAGACTAATTGAAGAAAAAATTGCAGATGGAGAAAAGATGCAAATTGAGCTAACACCAACAGCGAGAAATGAAAATTTTTATAAAAAAGCAGGTTTTAAGTATAATACGGACAAAATAACTGGAATGTATTTATGGATAAAAAAGTAGTAAAGACCAATAATTTTTTTATGGGAGGTAATATTTGATATGTTTGATAACACTAATAAAAGAGCCATTTTAATTTTTCCAAAATTTAAAAATATAAATATAATTCAAGAAATCAGAAAAAAATATGATAGATTATTTGATTTAATAGACCCACACATTACTTTAATATTTCCTTTCTCTGATAATATAAGTAATGAAGTATTAATTGACAATATAAGGTATATTTTAAAAAGTGAAAAACCTTTTACTGTAAAGTTCGAAGGAGTTTCTTTATCAAACGATAATTATATATTTCTTAATTGTATAGAAGGTATAGATAAAATAATTTACTTGCACGATGTTATCTATCAAAAAGTATTGCCAACTCATTTAAAAAAGGATTTACCGTATACTCCACATATAACACTTGGGCAATATAACAACATTGACATCTTTAAAAATTTTAAAGATAAATTTGAAACAATAGTAGATGAAATTGTTATTGAGTTTATCGATGGAAATGAAAATTCTATAATAATTGATAGGATAAAATTGCAATAAATAAGAAAAATACAAAAAATAATCTTTCACTTTTAAAGATTTTGTGGAAAATAAATAAATCCACTTGAACAAAGAACAAAAGTTTGATACAATGTATAAACAAAATTGATTTAAGGAAGTGAGATTTTAATGAAAAGGACATATATTAATTGCTTGAAAAAATTACGAGAATTCAGAAAAAGTTTAAAAGTCGATAAAGATATAAAAAGAGGAAAGTTATATTTTACTTGGATTAAAGATAAAACAGAAATAATAGAAAGAGAAAAAGATGATAACTATATTTATTTAAATATAATCAAGTACACATTACCCAAATATGTTATTACACAATATACATTTAACAAAGTAAACAAGACAGTAAAATCTATAATCAAAGCAAATTATACTTTTATGGGTAATAAATATAGATTTAGTAATAGGAATATATCTAATGGAGATGTCAAAATGATAATGAAATATGTTCTATTTAAAAGAGGTAATGTTGTATGGTTAGATTTTGGATTTAATGTTGGAAACGAATTTGGAGGAATACATCCAGCTGTTATTTTAAAAAATTTTGAAAAAGATTTATTCGTTCTTCCTATATCTTCAAAAAAGCCAATTGAGTATGTACGAATAGAAAAAGATTTTGAAGATGGGAAAATAACACAAGAAGAATGCGAAAAACAAAAAAATGAAATTACCGAAATAATGGAACTGACAAATATAAATGGTTTTAAAAATATACTTAGATGGACAAGAATTACAAGAATGAAAAAAGTAAGCATATTAAGATTGAACTTTAATGGAACCATCGGCACATTAGACGGACAAGATATGAACACTATATCAGATAAAATTTGTTTAGAATTTGGTAATTATATAAGCAAACTTTCATAAGAATTATTGCATAAATCATTGACTTTTAGAGTAAAATATAGTATCATAGTATTAGAAGGTAATCAATAAAGATTGCTATGAAAGGAACGCAAGTTCCAGTTAAATTGCTATGAAAGGTGACTCATTAGAAATAATGAGTTGCCAGTTTTTTTTATTTTGTGCTATAATAGTCACATCAGTTAATTAATCAAATTATTTTTTGAGCAAAAGCTGGGAGTAAAGGTATAAAAAAATTGAACTTTCTCAAAAACAATAAGTATAAAATTAAAAAATGTTCTCTTTTTAGAAAAATGAAAGGAGGGCATTTTTTATGTTTGGATTTAAAGTGTTAGAAGAATTACAGCCAAATGATGAAGTACTAGACCTTATTAAAAATTGTACTTTTACAGTTGATTATGGCAAAGTAAGTAATTTAATAAATACTAATTTAAAGTTTATAGAGCCAACAGAATATACAATATAATTATCAAAAAAATTAGAATTTGATATTTCAATAGATGAAAATATTTTTAGTATAAATAAAATTGATTTTTTCTCCTTTTTGGAATAATTTAGATAAAAAAGATAAGAAAGAATTTATACAAAAAATAATTGCATCAATGGAAATAAAAATGAATTTGTCTACACGCCAAAGTTCAAATATGGGACAAGGTCCCAATCCCTTTTTTAAAAAATATATTAGTGAAATGAGATTGATGGAAATTATAAAAACTTTTTTGTTATAGGTTCAGAGCATAAGATTATAGTATTTGCTATGGCAAAAACAATGGAGATGACAATAGAAGAACAAAATCAAGTTGCATTGTATTTGTTTAATAGTATAAGAGTGAAATAATTAAATTATAATAATAAAAACTACCTAGTAACTTGCATTAAGTTTCTAGGTAGTTTTTTTTTAATAATGTTATTTCTTTTTAGGATATGGATTTTTTTTATTTGGATTTTTTATAAATAATTTTTGCCATTTATCAAAAGAGTCTATAATATTATAAGTTGAATTATTTATTATGTATTCAATTGTTTCTGCGTCAAATAAATTAGACTTTGATGCAATAAAGTCTGATGTATAGTTTTTTAAGTAATTTGCTAAATAAATAGATTTATTCTTATCATCTTTAAAGTTATAGATGTTTTCATAATTCGTTTTTAAAAACTTAACAAATATTTATTGAAAGGTGGAACTTGCATACACATATGTGTATTACTTAATTCTATTCCTACATTTTGTCCAAAATCTATTAAGTAAA
>Ga0247609_10001730_pt1 | contig 24915 bp, 40 predicted proteins | sample 172DNAGHGlowgp2_FD_193487 | JGI IMG/M metagenome (GOLD analysis project Ga0247609, IMG submission 193487) | Sheep rumen microbial communities from Palmerston North, Manawatu-Wanganui, New Zealand - 1728 DNA GHGlow gp2 | ecosystem: Host-associated > Mammals > Digestive system > Stomach > Rumen ...
CGTTATTGCTTCCAGATCTGCATCGCCCGTGATCCTTATTAAAGCATGGAGCGACCCGCGTACTTTTTTCACGGATGACGGTTTAAGGTTCTTTTCTATATCCGCAAGATAAAGGTCGATAGCCTGGGAGAACAAAAGCCGCCGATGGGAAAGCCCGTCAATTTTAGCCTGGAGGCGGCGGAAGGCGTCGAGTTCGGCCTTTTTACCGCTTCCCGTGCATTTTACCGATATTATTTTTACAAGGCCCGTGTCGGGCATTTTAACGCGTTCCTGGGCGTATCCCTTATATATCCACATCGGTATTTTCCTTCTGGATAAGTTCGGCATATTTCAACAAACGGGAAACCTGGGGCGAAACGATCAGATCATAGGGCTCGACACCCAGGGCGGCGGCAATTTCGGCGGTTTTTGTTTGGGTAATATCCATCTGGCCGAGTTCTATTTTCGAGATCGACCCCGAAGGATTCGTGCCGTTGACGTAACCAGCGCGAACGCCCAGCTCTTTTTGTGTCATCCCTAACTTTTCGCGATAAAAGCGGACACGCCGCCCAAAGTCGCGTAAATATTGCTTTTTTTCGTTTTCATTCATAAGCCCACCTCCCTTCTTTTACTTAAATATTAGCGTCATAAAATTTTTTTGTCAAAAATATTTGACTTTTGTTATCGCCTTGAGTTAATATTGCGTTAGCGGTTCACGAGAACCGCAATATATAGAAGAAGGGAGAAAAAAGATGACAGACAGCACCAAGTTTCGAGCGGTTACAAAGCGAAACGGGAAGAAGTTCTGGGAAGTCGCCGCAGGCCTGGAAATGACCCCGCAGAGCTTATACAACAAGCTCGGAAACGCCTGCGAGTTCACCCAGACGGAGATGCGAAAGTTTCGCGAGATCTTCCCAGACGTGGATGACCAGGAGTTCAAAGAGATTTTTTTTGCCGAAGAATTATCGGCAGGCGTGAATGCGTGAGTTTTTGAGCCCGTCGGACATCCAGGAAGTTTATCGCGTAAAGAGAACCACCGCCTTCAATCTTTTGAAGGAATACGAGGAAAACGGCGGCGAGGTAATCCGAATCGGGAAACTACGCAGAGTACCAGGAAACAGATTCACCGAATTTTTGAAAGCGAGAAACCATGAAAAAACCCCTTAATCTTGCAATTTCTTTTCTAATCACCGCGGCAACCATCGCCGCATCTTATGGAAGTTATACCCACCAGTTCAATAACCCAGAGCCCGAAAAGGATACCCCAATGATTCTTGAAGAAGTCATCGAGCTTCCCGAACCCACGCTCGTTGTCGTTTCGGAAGTTCCACTAATTAGAACGACCGAGTTCGTGAACCTAACTTTTGAAGAACAAGACCTGCTGGAGCAAATCGCGTACGCGGAAGCCAGTGGCGAGGATTCAAAAGGGATGGCACTTGTTATGCGCGTTGTTTTGAATCGTTCATTAAGGGACGGCCAGAGCATCCGCGAGGTTATTTTCGCGCCCAATCAGTTTTACACCGCAGGAATGACCACGAACGTTTCAGACGAATGCCACGAAGCCCTGGGAATGATTATGGACGGATGGGATGAGAGCGACGGGGCGTGTTATTTTGCCGCGGGAGGTTACAGCAGGTACGGCGAGCCGCTTTTTCAATACGGGAATCACTATTTCAGTAAATAGGAGGAAACATGGAATACCAGAGAATCGAAGAAATCAACAAGCGACTGAACCCCATGGAGCTAACCAGGGAAAACAAAAAAACGGGAGAAATCACAAAAAGCAATTATAACACGGTCAACCAGCGCGTCCTTGCTTTCCGCGAGCTTTACCCGAACGGAAGGATAGAAACCGAGATCCTGGAGATCGACGCGACGGCGGTTTTATTCAAAGCGACGGCTTACGACGACGACGGCAAGGTTATAGCCACGGGCCACGCCAGGGAAGAAAAGGATGCCTCGTTCATAAACAAGACTTCATACGTTGAGAATTGCGAAACGTCGGCGGTCGGGCGTTGCCTGGGAATAATAGGAATCGGAATCGTGGATGCCATTGCAAGCTATGAAGAAGTTGCGAACGCGATAAGCCAGCAGAACGCAACAAAAGAGCGCAAAGCAACCGCAGACGAAAAAACCATGCTCGAAGAACTGCAGGAGCTTTACGCCGAAGCAGGCGGCGCAGATTTTAACAAATGGATAAAGGACTGCGGCGGATTCAAACCCGACGACTTCAAAAAATTTAAGACCAAGCTTTTAAAGCAGATCAACGACAACGAAGAAGCAAAATACCAGGCTGAAAAGCAGAAGGGAGAAAAAGCATGAACAAGATAATCCTCATGGGCAGATTGACAAAAGCCCCCGACGTTTCCACCAGCGCAAGCGGCACGGTTTTCGGCCTTTTCGATATAGCGGTCGACCGCAGGTTTAAGAAGGACGGAGAACCCGATGCCGATTTTTTCAGTTGCGTAACGTTCGGCAAGCAGGCGGAGTTCGTCGAAAAGTACCTGGGCAAGGGAACGAAGGTTGTAATTTCTGGAAGGTTACAAAACAACAATTACACCAACAAGGAAGGCCAGAAAGTTTACGGCGTGCAGATCATGGTAGAGGAAATCGAGTTCGCGGAAAGTAAGAACGCCTCCCAGACCACGCAGAACGCCCAGGGCGGCGACTTTTTGAACGTACCCGATAGTTTGGTAGAAGAGCTTCCGTTTTCGTAAATAGGAGGGAAACAGATGGGCAGAATAAGCAAATGGGAAAAGATCGTCAAGCCGATTCTTGAAGAATACCCCGCCGCGAGATCAGATGACCGCGTTCTTTATTACTGGATTCTGAAAAAGATGGGTTTTGATCTTTCCGTTTCCGTCAGCCGTTTTCTTTTGAGCGAAGGATTCCCGAATTATGAAACCGTTACCCGCGTTCGCCGCAAATTGCAGGAGAAGTACCCCGAACTTTCCGAGCCGTCGAACGTTCAGAAGATGAGGGATAACGCCCAGGAGGAATTTTTGGATTATGCCAGATCTTAAAATCGGAAAACCCATCCAGCTTATAGAGTGGCTGACCAAACAACCGCAGGACAAGGAATACAAGATCCTGCCGTATCATCCGAAACGTTCCCTCGCCGCGAACGATTATGCCTGGGTTTTAATAACCCAGATAGCCGAAAGCATGACGCCGCCGCAAAGCAAGGAAGAAGTATACCTGCGGATGCTGAAAGAGTACGGGCAGTCGGAGTTCGTAAGCGTCGTTTCTGGAATTGATATCCGCGGCTATTTTAAATATTTCGAAGAATACGGAAAAGGCCACGTCGAGGGCCGCGAGTTCACCCATTACAAGATATACAAAGGGTCGAGCGAATACGATGCCCGCGAAATGAACATCCTGCTGGAAGGAATAATCCAGGAGGCAAAAGAACTCGGAATCGAAACCATGACACCCGCAGAGAAGGAACGGCTGATAAGCCAGATGGGGGGAAAGTGATGGGATTCGTACAAAGCAAGATATCGACCGAGGCGAATTGTTATTTATGCCGAACCGTTCACCAGATCATCACCACCGCCCCGCTTGAAAAGCACCATTGTTTACACGGAACGGGGATGCGGAAGTTAGCCGACGAAGATGGCCTCTGGGTTTGGCTATGTGCAAAACATCACCGCAGGTTGCACGACTACAACGAGCACGACAGAGAGCTCCAGGTTTTAGCCCAAAAGACATACGAAAAAGAGCACGGAAGGGAGGAATATTTCAAAAGGTATGGCAAGTTTTATGATTGAAATTCCGATCAAATACCCCAGCCTCAACGAATACATAAGGGCCTGCAGGGGCGGCAAAGGATGGTCAAGCGCGATGAAGCGCAACCTTGAAGCTCAAACAGCGGAATACCTTGCCACGCTTCCGACGTTCGAAAAGCCGATAAAAATCCATTTTTTATGGATTGAAGAAAACAGTCGCCGCGACTACGACAACATCGCCTTCGCCAAAAAGTTTATCCTGGACGCCTTGCAGAAGTGCGGCAAGCTTCCGAACGACAACCGCAAATGGGTGAAGGGATTCGCGGACGGATTCACCCAGGGAAAACCCGCGGGCGTGATCATCACTATCACAGAGGAGAAAACATGAAGGGAAGAACGATAATAACCAGCACCGAGAATGACGCGAAGGAAAAGGCAAAAGAGATCCTGCAGGGAATCCCGTTCAATCTTGCAGAAACCCCGCTGATGCTTTCCTGGAATTTCCAGAACGGAGAAACCGCCGCCAGGTTCACCCAGCAGTTCGCCGAGATGTTCGCGTACGTTCGCAGAAAATAAAAGGAAGGAGAAAACACAATGGAAGGAACGGGCGTTTATTACGACGCAGAGATAGAAAAACCCATGATCAACACCCGCGGAGCTTATAAAGGGCAATCCGACCCCGTGGAAGCAATCGACCGCTACGGCTTTTTGCATCATGTTATCTGGGATGGTACGGAGTGGCACGAGTTCTACAACGACGGGAGCGAGGAAACGTTCGGCGGCGGCCTTGTTTTTTGGAGGTACTTGCCGCTTTCCTGGATTTTCGATTCCGACTTTTATTCCATAGGAGAAAACAGATGCCAAAACGAATAACCATCCACGAAGAGGATTATGCGCGCCTTCTGGAAATGGAAAAAGAGGATGCGGGCTTAATACTGCAGAACCTTATCCGAACCCTTGAAGGAATCCCGCCAGAGATCAAAGGCGATGCCTACATCGATTATTTTTCCGAAGTTGCCTGCCAAAAGATGATGCGATTCGCGGAGCTTTCAGAACGCCAGGCCAGGAACGGAAGCAAGGGCGGCGCACCGTTCGGAAATTCAAACCGAAAACAACCCAAAAACAACCCAGATTCAACCCAAAAACAACCCAAAACAACCCCCAATACCAATACCAATACCAATACCAATACCAATATAAAAGAAATGGCCTCCGCTTCCGAAGCTTTAAGAGCTAAAAACGCGGAGCACATGAAGGAGTTTTCCGAAATCCTGGATTATTTGAACGAAAAAGCAGGTACGCACTACCGACATTCCAAGGAATCCGACCGTTTCATAAATGCCAGGATCAACGAAGGATACACCGTGGAAAATTTCAAAACGGTTATCGATAAGAAAACCAGGGAATGGAAGGGAACGGAGATGGCCGCGTATTTAAGGCCGAGCACGCTTTTTTCTGCAGGACATTTTGAAGAATACCTAAACCAGCCAGAGAAAAAAGCAAAGGGGTCAACGTTCACGGAAGGGGCGACAAACAGCGTCTACAATTTCGAAGAACTGGAAGCTCGAATCGTGAAAAACTAAAAGGAGAAAACAAGATGGGATTTTCGCAGGAGATCAAACAAAGCATAGGCGGGGATGAATATTACAGCCCGCAAAACGTCGTCGACATGATCCTGCCGTATGTAATCGACGGAGGTTTTAAAAAAATCTGGTGTCCGTTCGACACCGAGGAATCGAGATTCGTTCAAAGCTTCCAGAAGTTAGGGCTGGATGTTTCGTTCGGACATATAGCCACGGGCCAGGACTTTTTCGACTATACCGAGCCGCAGGGCGAAATCGTAATCAGCAACCCGCCTTTTTCAAAGCGTGATCAGATCTTCCGAAGGCTTTTTGAAATGAAATGCCCGTTCGCCCTTGTTATGAATTTTAACGGGCTTTTTGATTCGAAAGCCAGGGCGCGGATGTTCGCCGAAAACGGGGTCGAACTTTTGATACCGTACGGCCGCATGAAGTTTGAGCACGAAGGGGAAGGGCTTTTGAATAAGCCGAACTTCCAGTCAATTTATGTATGCAATCACTTTTTGACAAGCCCCATCGTTTTTAGCGGGGCGGAGTTTTAAGGAAGGAGAAAACAAATGAGAGAAATCACGCACGAAGAAATCGAAGCCATGCAGAAGGAAACCACCATCGCCCGCCTGGAAGAAATCAAAAACAGATACATCCACGGCGGGGATGATTATTTCGACCTTTTCAGAAGGGAAGCAATCAGCCAGGCCATCGAAGCGGTAAAGAACCAGGGAAAGCCCAGATGGATACCCACCAGCGAAGCGATGCCCAAAAATTCCAGGATTGACAATATCATCGTCCATATAAAGGACGGGGGGTTTTGCGTTACCAATTACTATGACGGATTCAACCGCCTGCCATATTGTACCCAGTACGAGTTCGACAAGGATGAGGTCGATGCCTGGATGTACATTCCAGAGTATGAAGGAAGGGGGGAGGCGTGATGCGCGGAACGTTCGGAACTGGAAAATATAACTTCGGGTACGTTCCCGACCCACCCGAGCCGCCAAGCGACAAATGGTTCGAAGATCATTGCCCCAAGTGCAAGCACAACCGCGAATGGGTTGAAGATGGCCAATTTTTCGCCGAGTGCATGGAAGGCGGATGCACGGGATTCGAAGAACGCGACTGCCCAGGCGAATACGAGGAAGGCTTTTGTGAAAGTTGCGACTGCGAGGAAGCTTGCCTGGCGATCTGGAAGAACAACCGCGGGGCGACGTTCCTTGATCTGATTGTATGCATTATCGTTATCGGCGTTTTGTTTTTTTGGACGCTCATTTTGATAAAGTACGGAAACCGCCCCGTTTCTGAAATGCCGACCTGGTTATATTTTTTGATGAGAGATTGAAGGGAGAAAACGAATGAACGCAGAACAAACCCACATCATCGAGATGTCGCTTAATATTTTAAACGATATCGCCCAGAGCTTAAAAACCATAGCTGAAAGCACCAGGACAACAAAGCCCAGCGAAGAAAAAATCGATATATCGGGATGGAGCACCGAGAATATAAAGAAGGCCATGGACGCACCGTTTGATTTTTCCAGCATGGAGAAAAACAAAAGGAAGCCAGGCGAGATGACCGCCGAAGAAGCCATCTGCGTTTTATCGATGATCGAATGCCATGGAAGTATATCCCAGAAGGCAAAGGAAAGAGCCATCGAAGCGTTGAGGAAGGAGGAAGAAGGATGACCAGCTACCAAAAAGCAAAAGCCAGGATCATAAAGAACCTGCAGGAGATCGAGGCCGTTGTTGATGACGAAACTCTGGAAAATATAAAAGACAGGCTCGACCAGATTGAAGCCGACGCGGTTTATCTTCTGGAAGGCAACGCGTTCGAAATCACGGAGGAAGATCTGGAAGCAAACGCCCGCCGATTCGGTTTATATCTCATAAGCGACGAGATGTACCACCAGGCGATGCAGGCCTTGACAAAAGAAGGGGAAAAGAAGCGGAAGGAAACCGAACTGGAATACAGAAGGCGGACGAGTTTTTCCGAATCTTGTTATTTAGACCAGGGCATCACGCAGGTCTTTTGAAGAAGGGGGAAGCATGGAAAAGAAGCTGACAACAAAGCAATACCTGCTCCGAAGCGTAAGGATTCGAGAGCGGATGGCCTATTTACGCGAGAGAATCGAGAAGATCGAAGCCGACCTGGGATATCACCCGTTGCAATTAGATGACAGCGGAGCAAGCAAAGCCAGCGTGACCGACAAAGTGGGTGACAAGTTAGCGGAGCTTGCCGACCTGGAAACCGAATACAAGGCGGAACTTGTGAACCTGGAAAAGCAAAACGCGGAGATCCGCCAAACCATCGAACTGATCGACAATGCAGAATACCGCGCGGTCTTGACGGCCCGATACTTGACCGAGAACAAACGATATCCCTGGAGGTTGAACACCTGGGTGACCATCGCTTTTAATCTGGGAATGACCAGCGAAGAAGCCGTAAAGCAAAAGCACAAAAGGGCGGTAAAGGTTCTCGAAAAAATTTTAAACAGCGACACGCGATGACACTATCTCCCGTGCTATTATGATAACGAGCAAAAAGGGGTTGAAGTGTTTTCTCCAAGGAGCGGAAGGGCGACCGAGTACGGCCGCCTTTTTGCATGAAATGAATGAGTAGCGGGAAACGTTCGGCATTTTACAAAACAAAAGCATGGCAAAGTTGCCGCGACGATTATATCAAATCGGTCGGCGGGTTATGTGAACGTTGCCTGGCTAAAGGTTTAATCGTTCCCGCAGAGATCGCACACCACAAGATACACCTCAACGACAACAACATAAACGACCCGTCCGTGTCGCTTAATTTCGACAACCTGGAAGCGGTCTGCCGTTCATGCCATGGAGAAATCCACGGGAAGAAAAAGCGGTACACCATCGCGGAGGACGGGAGCGTTCAGAGCCGACCCGACGCCCCCCTATAAATTTTCAAAAGTGAAACGACGTAGGCCGAGCGGTGAGGTTTAGATTTTCGCTCTTTAAACGTGCGTGTTTTTGGAAAAAATAAACCGAAATCCGCCGAAATAAAAAAGAATAACGGAAGAAGGGAAAAGAAATGGCCAAAATTGCCAAAGTGCAGGAAGTAACCACGACAAAGCTCGTCCCGTACGAGAATAACGCCAAAATTCACGGCGAATACCAGCTGGAAAAGCTGAAAGCAAGCATCCAAGAGTTCGGATTCTTGACCCCGTGCTTAATTGATAAAGATTTTAACATTATCGCGGGCCACGGACGCGTGATGGCGGCAAAAGAGCTGGGGATGGATACCGTTCCTTGCGTTTTTATCGAAGGATTGACGGAAGCCCAGCGCAAAGCCTATATCCTTGCAGACAACAAGCTCGGAGAACTGGGAGAATGGGACATGGCCGTTGTGCTTTCCGAACTGGAAGAACTGCAGGCCATGGATTTTAATATAGAGCTCACGGGATTCGAGTTGCCAGAGATCGACGAAGAAGAAGAACCCGAAATCCAGCAGGATGAGATTCCCGACGAAGTACCAGAGCGATGCAAACCAGGCGACGTTTGGAAGTTAGGAAACCACCGCCTTATGTGCGGCGATTCGACCGACGTTTACACCTACGAAAAGCTAATCGGCGGAAACAGAATCGACCTGGTCTTTACCGACCCGCCGTACGGAATGAAGAAGGAAAGCGAGGGCGTTTTAAACGACAACCTAAACTTCGACGACCTTCTGGAATTCAACAAGGAATGGATTCCGCTAACTTTCCAGGCCTTGAAGGACACGGGATGTTGGTATTGTTTTGGAATTGACGAACCCTTGATGGATATCTATTCCGAGATCTTGAAGCCGTTAAAAAGAGAAAACAAAATCGTTATCCGAAATTACATAACCTGGGCGAAGCATTCCGCGTTCGGAATAAACAGCGACCTGCAGTTATCATATCCGAAGGAAACGGAAAAAGCCTGGTTCGTAATGAAGGGGATGGACTGGAATAACAACAACGCGGAATTTTTCAACACGAAATTCCAACGCATCCTGGATTATATGCAGGAGGAAGCGAAGAAGGCGGGGCTGACGGGTAAGAACCTTGCCGAAGCGACGGGCGTTCAAATGTACAGCCACTGGTTCACCCGTTCGCAATTTTCGATCATAAGCGAAAAGCATTATAAAGAACTCCAGGCGTTCTTTCCTGGATGCTTCCAGAAACCGTACGCAGAGTTGCGGAAAATGTTAGGAACGTCAAACAACCCGACCGCAGAATTGAAGCCGTATTTTGACGCGAAAGCAATAGACGACTTCGGAGAAATCGGACTGACCGATGTTTGGAGGATTCCAGCAACAAGCAACAAGGAACGCGAAGGCCTGGGACACGCTACACCGAAACCCATCGCCTTATGTGCGCGGGCTATTCATGCAAGCACGCAGGAGGGCGAAAACGTGCTGGATGTTTTCGGCGGTTCTGGAAGTACGATGATGGCTTGCGAACAATTAAATAGAAACTGCTTCATGGTAGAACTTGACCCGCATTATTGCGACGTAATAATCCAGCGATGGGAAAACCTAACAGGCAGAGCCGCAGAAGTCGAGAAACCACAATAGGAGAGTGACAGATGGCAAAAGAGAAAATGACCCTGCAACAGCAAGCGAACGCAATACTGGAGCAGGCAGAAGAAAAGGGCGTGTCGTCGAATTTCTTTTTCGTGACGACGTTTAAACGCTACCAGGTACAAATGAAAATTCTGGGAGATCTGGAAAAGGCGATAACCGAACACGGGGCAACCGTAACCAAGGAATACGTCAAAGGCAGACAAAACCTGGTCGCCAATCCAGCAATAACCGAATACAACAAAACCGCAACCGCCGCAAACGGAACGGTCGCGACGCTTATAAATATTATGAAATCCCTGGCAAACGAACCCGACGCAATCGACGCTTTATCGGAGTTCTTAAAGGATGAATAATTTTATAATCGAGTACTGGCAAAAAATAAAAGAAGGGACGGAAGTCGTCGGCCGATGGGTTTATCTTCTTTATGAATTGATCGTAAAGGGAATCGAGGACGGGGCGTTCTATTTTAACCAGAAGAAAGCAAACCGCGCGATCAAGTTTATCGAAACGTTCTGCAGACACAACAAAGGAAAACTCGCGCCGCGGGTTTTAAAGTTGGAGCTCTGGGAGAAGGCTTTTATTTCATGCCTTTATGGAATCGTTGACGAAAACGACCGCCGCGTTTTCCGTGAGGTTGCCTTGTTTGTTGGAAGGAAATGCGGCAAGACCCTGCTGGCATCCGCGATCCTTAATTATGAAGCGTTCGTCGATGGCGAGTTCGGATCTGAAATTTATTGCATAGCCCCGAAGCTTGACCAATCCGACCTCGTGTTTTCCGCGTTTGAATTCACGAAGGATAAAAACCCAGACCTGGCAAAAAGAGCCAGGAAAAGAAAAAACGACTACATAATCGACCGAACCAACACGACCATCCGAAAAATCGCATTCAGCGAAAAGAAGGCGGACGGTTACAGCCCGATGTTGACCGTATGCGATGAGATGAGTTCGTGGCCCGCGGCCCGTGGCTTGAAGCAATACGAGGTCATGACATCGGGAACAGGTTCACGAGAAGAACCGATCACGCTTTCCATAAGTTCGGGCGGCTATGTGAACGATGGCGTATATGATGAACTTTTCAAACGTGGGACGGCGTTTCTTTTAGGCAATAGCCGAGAGAAGCACCTGCTCCCCGTTTTTTATATTATCGACGACAAGGAAAAATGGGATGACATAAACGAATTACGGAAAAGCCTTCCGAATCTGGGTGTATCCGTTCCCTTCCAGTTTATCCTTGACGAAATAGACACCGCGCATGAATCGCTTTCCAAGAAGGCGGAGTTTTGCACGAAGTACGCAAACATTAAACAGAACTCATCCCAGGCGTGGCTATCGTCGCAAGTCGTCGAAGAAGCCGAGGCGGATCTGAATATAGAGGACTTCGCCCACACATATTGCGTCGGCGGAATCGATCTTTCACAGACCACCGACCTCACGTCGGCTTGCGTAGTAATTGAAAAGAACGGGGTGCTTTATGTGTTTTCGCATTTTTGGCTTCCAGGCGAAAAAATCCAGGAGGCGCAGGAGCGCGAAGGCATCCCTTATTCTTTATATATCCAGCAAGGATTGATAAGCGCGTCGGGCGATAATTTCGTCGACTACCACGACTGCTTCCGATGGTTCACCGATCTTGTCGAACGTTTGGAGATCCTTCCGTTAAAAGTCGGGTACGACCGTTATTCCGCGCAATATTTAATCCAGGACATGAACGCGTACGGATTCCAGACCGATGACGTTTTCCAAGGGTTCAATCTTTCACCCGTAATTAAAGAAATGGAAGGATTGATGAAAGACGGAAAAATCCGATACGCAAAAAACAGCATCTTAAAAATGCATCTTTTGGATACCGCCTTAAAGATCGACATCGAAAGCAACAAGGTAAGAATGATCAAGCTGGATTCGAAATGCCACATAGACGGAACGGCCGCCCTGCTGGATGCGTTGACCGTTCGGCAGAAGTGGTACGGAGAAATCGGCGAACAGTTGGAGAACAAATAACATGGGGCTTAAGGAATTAATATTTCCGAAGAAGAAGGAAACCGAAAAGCAAATGATGATGGCGCGGGAAACGTTCGAATTAATCGACGGATACATCCCGACCTTCCGTTCATGGAGCGGGAGCATTTACGAGAGCCAGTTCGTACGTTCGGCAATAGACGCCGTCGCAAGGCACGCGTCAAAACTTGCCGTCACGATCGAAGGCGGAACGAAATCCGAACTCATCACCCAGCTAAAAAAACAGCCGAACCCGTTCCAAACCTGGAGTCAGTTTCTATATCACCTGGCGACCCTTCTTTATGTGCAAAACACGGCCTTCATAATTCCGCTCCGTGATAAGTACGGAACGACCATCGGGGTTTATCCATTAAGGCCCGTGGATTTTTCGCTTGTTATTGCTTCCAACGGGGAACTGTGGGTACGGTTCACCCTGGAAGATAATAAAAAGACCGCGGAAAAATTAAACGACATCGGAATCTTGACCCGTTATCAATACAAGTCGGAGTTTTTCGGAGATTCAAACCACGCCCTGGAAGAAACGATGCAATTGATAAGCATCCAAAGGCAGGGCATCGAAGAATACACGAAGAACGCGAACAGCTACCGCTTTTATGCAAAGGCGGCGAACTTTTCAAAAGCGGATGATCTGGCAAAGGAACGTCAGCGATTCGACGTTGAAAATTTCCAGAGCGGAAACGGCGGCGGCGTTCTTTTATTTCCGAATACATACAACGAAATCCACCAGATGAGTTCGCAATCGTTCGCAATCGACGCGGAAGAATTAAAGCTGATCGAGCGGAACGTTTACGACTATTTCGGAGTTAATGAAAACGTCATCCAGAACAAAGCCCACGGCGATGAGTTTTCCGCGTTCTATGAAGGAGCGATCGAACCGTTCGCAATCCAGCTTTCCGAAGTAATGACGCGGATGCTTTTTTCCGAACGCCAGATGGCTTTTGAAGCGGGAATCTATTTTACGTCGAACCGCATCCAATACATGAACAACAGCGACAAGTTGAGCGTGTCAAGAGATCTGGTCGACCGTGGCGTTTTGAGTATAAACGAAGCAAGGGATATCTGGCAGTTGCCGCCCATTGACGGAGGCGACCGCCATATTTTACGCGGCGAATATTACGACGCGAGCACGGGAACAAAAATGGTCGAAATAGGAGATTCAGCAGATGAAGAATGACAGAGAATACAGAACCCTAAATCTGGAGGTTGAAACCAGGAACGAAGCGGGCGACCCTTCTTATATCGTAAGAGGATATGCCAGCACGTTCGAGCCGTACGTTCTTTTTGAGGATGAGGGCGTACAGTACAAGGAACAGATAGATCCGCACGCGTTCGACGAAACCGACATGAGTGACGTTGTTTTCCGTGTCGATCATGAAGGCCAGGTTTACGCGAGAAGTTCGGCGGGAACTCTTAAAATCGGCGTCGACGAGCACGGCCTTTTTGACGAGGCAGATCTTTCAAAAACTGCAAAGGCCCGCGGGCTTTTTGAGGATATAGCCGCAGGCAATTATCCGAAGCAGTCGTTCGCGTTCACCGTAACCGAGGACAAGTACGACAAAAAGGAGCATTTAAGAACGATCCTCAAAGTGGGTAAGCTTTATGACGTAAGCCCCGTTTCGTTCCCAGCTAATCCAGGGACGGAACTTGACATAGCGACTCGCGACTATTTCAACGGAGTGATTGAAATGGAGAAAGCGGAGCGACTGGAAAGCGAGAAGCGCGCAAGGCTTAAGGAGCAGTTGAAACTTAAAATCAAGATTATGGAGAATGAAGCATGAACGAAAAAATCATGAACTTTTCCGCCCAGGAGTGCGAAGCCAGACTCGCAGAGATAAAGACAGAGATGGAAGCAGAGGATGCAAACATCGAGGAACTTTCCGCAGAAGTTGACGCAATCCAGGAGAGGAAGCAGGCACTTGTAAACGCAGAGGAGCAGAGAAAAGCCCTCGCAGAAAAGGTTGCCAACGACGCAACCGTTCAGATCATCGAAAAGAGAGAGGAAATCAAGATGGAAGAAAACAAGATCGAAGTTAGGAACACCGAGGCGTATATGAACGCTTACGCAAACTACATCAAGACTGGCAAGGACGCAGAGTGCAGAGCCCTTCTGACCGAGAACGTTTCGGGCACCGTACCCGTTCCCGATGTTGTTTATGACATCGTAAAGACCGCGTGGGAAAATGAAGAAATCATGAGCCGCGTAAGACGTATCGAAGTTAAGGGCAATTTCAAAGTCGCTTTTGAAATTTCCGCAGATCCCGCACAGATTCACACCGAGGGCGATGAGGCTATCACCGAAGAGGAACTCGTACTCGGAATCGTTACCATGATTCCAGTTTCCATCAAGAAATACGTTTCAATATCGGATGAGGCAATCGACATGACTGGCGAAAATTTCCTTCGCTATATCTACGATGAGCTCACCCACAAAATTGCAAAGGCCGCCGCTGATCTTCTTGTTTCCAAGATCAGCACCGCACCTACCGCATCCACCAGCACCGCACCTGGACAGCCCGCGATCAGCGTTGCCGCAATCGCAATGGACACCATCGCAAATGCTATCGGTAATCTTTCCGACGAAGCAACAAACCCCGTCATCATCATGAATAAGCTTACCTGGTCTGCATTTAAGGCCGTTCAGTATGCAAACGGATACAGCGTTGACCCGTTCGAGGGCCTTCCCGTTATTTTCAATAACAGCATCAAGTCGTTCGCATCCGCTACCACGGGCGAGGTTTTCGCCATCGTTGGAGATCTGGGAAACGGCGCACTTGCTAACTATCCTGCAGGAAACAACATCAAGTTCAAATACGACGAAATGACCAAGAAAGATGCCGACCTTGTAGACATTCTCGGCCGCCAGTACGTCGCCGTCGATGTTGTTGCGCCCGACGCTTTCACCAGGATCAAGAAATCATAAGGAGAAACGACATGGCAAAGGCAATCGTAAAGGTTGCTTACTACGACAACGCGGGGTTGCATAAGCCCCGCGAAGTCGTCGAAGTTTCTGCCGCGAATCCGTACGTTGAGATCATGAAGGAAAAGGCAAAGCCCGAACCCGAAGTCGTAACCGAGGAAGAAAAGGCAGAACCGAAAAAAAGTAAGCCCAGAAAAAAGGAAGGCTAAAAGATGGCATTACTTGACGATGTGAAAACCGCATTAAGAGTTACAACAAACGCGTACGACACCGAGCTGGATGACCTTATAGAATCCGCAAAGCTTGACCTGGCTATCGCGGGCGTTGTTATTCCAGACCCGATGCCGACCGTAGTTTCCACAGCAATAAAAACTTATTGCAAAATAAACTTCGGAACGCCGAACCCGTCGAATTACGAATACTTGAAAAAATCGTACGACGAACAAAAAGCCCAGCTGGGGATGAGTTCGGGCTATACCGATTTTTCGATGGTGAATTGAAATGAACAAATCTGTCACGCTTGACTTAATTTCGAAAACCTATACCACAGATTCGATGGGCCAGCTAATTCCGACCGAAAAGGCGACCACAGTTTTTGCGACGATAACATCCATCTCCCGTGCGGAGTGGGTATCATACCAGCAAAGCGGCCGCCAGGGTTTAGTTCCATCATACGTTGCGACCGTTTTTGCGGGCGACTATAACGGCGAAGAAATCGCGGAATATAATGGGAAGCGTTACGGAATCTATCGCACCTATGAACGCGACGACGAGCAGGTTGAATTATACCTGGAGAAGAAAGCGGGCAATGAGTAAAGTCGGGCAAATTTCAATCGATAAATTGTTAGGAACAATCGACCTCACCCTGGAAGATTATGCCAAGGGCGTGGATGCTTGTTTGGTAACAGCTTCCGACAAGGCGGGAAAATCCGCAGAGGAAGAACTACACAGAACAAGCCCCGCCAAAAGCGGCGAATATCGAAAGTCCTGGACGTTCCAGGAAAAAGAGATCCGCAGGGGCAAAAGCTTCCGAACCGAGATGGTTGTCTATAATCAAAATTTTTATCGGTTGACGCACCTTCTGGAAAAATCGCACCGCATCGTCAACAAGTACGGAGAGTACGGAAAAACCAAAGCACAACCGCACATCGCCCCCGCGCAGAAAAACGCGGAGGCCGAATTTTTGAAAGTATTTAAAGACGAGGTAGGAAGGATCAGAGTATGAAAGCACAGCTGGACGACATAAAAGACGCGTTCGACGTTGCAAAAATTCCGTACGCCTATAATGTATTTCCAACAGACGACGGAGCACCCGCCCTTCCGTATGTTACCGCGTACGTTTCAAACGGCCAGGGAATGATGGCGGATGATCAGAACTATTACGACACGATGACGATTCACGCCCTTCTGTTTACGGGAATAAAAGACCCCGCAACGGAGGACGCCGTTCGGCAGATCTGGAAGAACCTGGGATGTCCTTATACATGGACGGAAAACTATTCCACCGACGAGCGGATGTACGTTATCGACTACGAAATCACAATGGAGGCATAAAAAATGAGCGATTCCAACAAGGTAAAGTTTGGACTTAAAAACGTTCACTACGCAAAAGCAACCGTAAGCGGAAACACCGTAACATACGCGACCCCCGTCGCTATTCCTGGAGCGGTGAATCTTTCCATGGATGCCCAGGGCGAAGAAACCAATTTCTACGCCGACGACACCAAGTACTACACCACCACCAACAACACGGGATACAACGGCGACCTTGAGGTTGCAAAGTTCCCCGATGTATTTTATTCCGATATTTTCGGAGTTGCGGCAGATACCGATGGCGTTCTTTTTGAGGACGCAGAAGTCGAGCCCGCACAGTTCGCCCTTCTTTTCGAGTTCGCAGGCGACGCAAACAAGACCCGCCACTGCTTATATCTTTGTACGTGCTCACGCCCCGCGCTTAATAGCGGAACGCTGACCGAGAGCAAAGATCCCGTGACCGAGTCGGTTACAATCAACGCATCTCCCATGCCGCTTGACGCAAACGGAATGCGCATCGTTCGCTCAAAGTGCGTAGAAGGCGACACCGAATACGCTAACTGGTACACAGCGGTTCACCAGTACACCTAAAAAAAGAAAAGGGGATAGGGCATGGAAAAAACAATCGCCATAGATGGCAAGGAATTTAAGTTCAAAGCGACGGCGGCAACCCCCAGGGTTTACCGCCAAGCTTTTGGACGGGATATCTATATCGACGCGAAAAAGCTTTTCACGGTTCAAACCGATGAGGACTACGACGCCGATTCTTTAAACGCGTTTGAAAATATCGCCTATTGCATGAACAGCCAGGCCGAGGGACGCGAACTCAAAAGAGAAAACATCGAAAAGGAAATGGACGAATGGCTTGACCAGTTCGAAACCTTTTCCATCTATCGGATTCTACCACAGCTTATCGAGTTATGGAGAATGACGAACGAACAAACCACGAAACCAAAAAACCAGGAAGGCCGACCGAACGACCGCTAACAACACCGCTTTTTTTGTTGCGTTGTTTACAAGTCGGCCTATCACTTGACGATCTTGACAAGATAGACATCGGGCTCGTGAATGATATTTTCACGGAGATGGCGAACGACCGCGAGAAGTGGGATTATAAAGCCACGCAAGCGGACATGGATGCATTTTAAGGAATAGACAGATGGCGGACAGAATAAAGGGAATCACAATCGAAATCGACGGCAATACAAAAGGGCTGTCGCAGGCTTTAAAGGGCGTCAACAAGGACATAAAGACGACCCAAACACAGCTAAAAGACGTCGAAAAATTGCTGAAGCTTGACCCGCACAACATAACCCTGCTGGGCCAGAAGATGGAGCTTTTGGGCCGTGAAATATCCCAGACAAAGGACAAGCTTTCACAGCTTAAATCCGTTCAAGATCAGATGAACGAAGGATTGAAGAACGGAAGCATAACCGCCGACCAATACGACGCCTGGCAACGCGAGATCATAGAAACCGAAAGCGAACTGAAGAACCTGGAAGCCCAGCTTGCAAAAGTTCCCACCGCTTCCGAAGCCATGGTCGCGAAAGTTTCCGAGCAAATGGATGCCCTGGGAAAAAAAGTCACCGATGTCGGAGATAAAATTTCCAACATAGGCGACACGATGACAAAAACCGTAACCGCTGGAATCGTTTCGGCGGGAACGGCCAGCGTCGCCGCCTGGAAGGAAGTCGATGAATCCCTGGATTCCGTAATCGCGAAAACAGGAGCGACGGGCGAAAGCCTGGAAGAAATGAAGTCGATCATCGAGGACATAGCAACCACGATACCGACCGATTTTAACACCGTTGCAAACAGCGTGGCGGAAGTGTCGACCCGTTTTGACTTGACGGGCGAAGATCTGGAAGAACTATCCACCGCGTTTATAAAGTTCGCAGAACTAAACAACACCGACGTAGTCGGTTCAATCGATAACGTTTCCGCGATGATAAATGCCTGGGGGCTTGACGCTAAAGACGCGTCCCGCGTTCTTGACACGTTGAATGCGGTCGGACAGCAAACAGGAGCGTCCGCGGATGAGCTTGCAAGTATCCTGCAAAGCAACGCCTTATCCTTTAAGGAGATGGGCTACAACGTCGCAGAGGCGGCCGTTCTTTTAGGCAACATGGAAAAGAACGGCGTCGACGCATCCGCAGGCGTTACGGCGTTAAGAAAAGCCATGGTCAAGGCAACAAACGACGGCACGACATTAAACGACGTCATGGCGGAGTGGGAAGCCTTGATGGGAAGTTCGGCCAGCGAAGCCGAAAAGCTTGCCGCGACCGAGGAACTTTTCGGATCGAGAGCGTTCGCCCAGCTTTACAACGCAATCCAGGAAGGAAACATAAGCTTCACGGACATAAACGCGAGCATGGGCGACTTTTCGGGAAACCTGGAAAAGACGTTCGAGGCAACCCTTGACCCGATCGACGAGTTCACAACAACAATGAACGAGCTCAAACTTTTGGGCGCGGAAATCGGCGGGGAGATTTTACCCGTTTTAGTTGACGTTCTAAAAGATCTGAAGCCAATACTTGACGACGTTCGGGAAGCCTGGGAATCCATGACACCCGAAGAACAACGCGAGCTCATCGAAAATCTGGGTAAGCTTGCCGCAATCGGCCCGATGCTTTCCGTTTCTGGAAAAGCAATCGGCGGAATCGGGTCGGGAATAAGCGGGCTCGCAAAAGCGGGTAAAGCTTTAAGTGGACTGGGCATAGGCGCAAAAATAGGTTCTCTTTTTAGTGGCGCAGGCGGCGCAGGAGCGGCCGCGGGCGCATCCCTGGGAGCTTCCATTATCGCAGGACTAACAGCCGCCCTTGCAGGCCTGGAAGTCGGCAAACTTTTAGACAATTACGTCATCGGCCCAATCATGGATTATTTCGGAGATTCGGATGCCGAGTGGTATAAAAATTTTTCATTTTTCGGCGACGGCGGATTGATAGATGAACTGTTTGATTTTAATTCCGTAGAAGAAGCGATCGACGTTTACGGCGGAGCAATCGAGGCGGCGTTAAATGATAAGTTCGTCGGGCTCAAAGAAGGCCTCAAAATATGGTCTGACCTATTCAAAGAAACCAAGGAAGGCATCAAGGATTCATGGCAAACAACCGTCCAGAATATTTCGGATTCCGTGAACCTTATAAAAGAAACCATGAGCCTTGTTTGGGAAAGCATAACCACCAAGGTCACCGAAGTTTGGGACGGAATAAAATCCAAGTTCGATGAGTTCAAGCAGGGCGTTTCGGATACGTTCACCGAGATCTGGGAAACAATAAAAGGAATCTGGGAGAAGTTAGGCGCGTTATTCCAGGAGGGATTCGACCTAAAGCTCCCCCACATCACCGTTTCGGGCGGCGTTCCACCGTACGGAATAAACGGCATGGGCCAGATGCCCAAGTTCGACGTGCAGTGGTATGCAAACGGCGGAATCCTAACAAACCCGACCATTTTCGGTATGCAGAACGGGAAGCTTTTAGGCGGCGGCGAAAGCGGAGCGGAAGCGGTAATACCGCTGTCCAGACTTGAAGAAATGATAACCAGCGGAATGGCCGCCGCTTTAAGTTCGGGAGGCGATACCGTCATCAACGTTTCCATTGATAACAACAACCTGGGCTCGGTAATCTTGACCGCCCAGCAAATGATGAACCTGCGGAGGGGTAAATGAGTAGCCTTAATTCATATCCCACAACAATAAACAGCACCGCGATCCCCGTTCCCGTTTCATGGAATGAAACCGCCGAAGTCGTGGAGAATGTAAACACGACGGAAGCGGGGACGGATGTCGTCGATGTTTTGAGAGTTGACAAGCTAACCGTGAACGCGGCTTTTGATGTGTCATCGGCGTGGCTTGCTACATTCAAAGGATGGGCAAACAGCACCAGCGCGCTAACCGTGAAAATTTACGACGCGCCAACGGACGCCTATGTTACACGCTATATGCGCATCCGAAATTTCGCGGCAAATTTAGCCCCCTATTCCGACCGTACGGAAGGAACAAAAGGCCTCTGGAATCTAACTTTTGACTTGATCGAATTTTAAGGCGGGAAAATGTATAGCACCAGCGCAGACTTTCAAACCAAAATAAAAGACCGCATCCGACAATTTAAATGGGGAGGAACGATCAACACAGCAACCCCGATAAACTTTAAGGATAAAAACATTTTAAGTGGCGAGCTCATCCGTTCTATTTCGGGCGAATCCCTGGAAGTCGGAACAGTTTACGCTTCCCAGCTAACCATGGAGGTAGATCTTCCGAGCGTGTCGCGTTATGAACTTTACGGCGTGCAGTTATCCCTGGAAGTTCAGCTCGTTGGAGCTTCCGACGTAATCCCGATGGGAGTTTTCACAATTACGGATGCTTTACAGCAGGCCAGCAAGATAACCATCACGGCGTACGACGCGATGATCAAGTTCGATGATGTCAATTTTTCGCCGTCGCTACATACAACGGTACAAACCCCGTACGCGTGGCTTTTGGAGATGTGCGCCGCGTGCGGCGTAAGCCTGGGAAGCACCGAGGCCCAGATTGAAGGGATGGCCAACGGCAAGAGAAAAACAGGATTCGCCGATGTCGTATCCGACGTTGACACCTGGAGGGATGTTCTGGGATATATAACCGCCTACCTGGGCGGTTTTTCTTATATCGGAAGGGATGGGAAATTATACATCGGCGCGTACAAATCTGCGGCCGTGGATTCTATACCCGCAAACTTCCGAATGTCATCGAATCTTTCAGACTATCGGACAACGTACGACGGGCTTTATGCGATATACAAAGACGGAGGCGTTCAAGAGTACGTCAGCAACGCAAACAGCGGGGGAATCGTTCTTAATATCGGCACGAATCCTTTTTTGCAGTTTAGCAACGCAACAAACAGACAAGACGCCCTGCAGGAGATCATAGACAAATGGAACGGGATTTTTTACGTTCCTTATTCCGCAGAAATGCCGCTCGTACCTTCTTATGACCCAGGCGACGTGCTGGAATTCACAGGAAACCAGGCGGCCGCGTACGACTACGGAGCGATAACCGAAATCACATACAACATCGGCGGAAATATGACCGTCGTTTGTGCGGGAGATAATCCCAGGCTTGCAGAAGCCCAGGATCGATTCACAAAAACCATCGGCGGACTTTCCAAGGACTATAACAACGGCCAGGAAGTCGGCGGTAAAAATTTCTGGATGCTGATAACAGAAAACACGTCATCGCTGTCAGTCGGGAGCACGAAAACCCTGGTCGCGTCGATAGAATTCAAACAGACCGTGGACGTTCAAAAAATCGGTCTGATGTTTACGGCATCGGGTTTATTATCGGCGACCGCAACGGCGGAAATTGAAATCACGATAGACGATGAGGCATCTTATACCTTCCAGACCACGGAAGAAAAATACATGAACGGAACGCGACCGCTTGAAAGCACCTGCGGTTTTAGAGTTACGGGAAAAGGCACGCACGTTGCGAAGGTTTACTTGACGATAACCGACAACGCGCTGACATGGAGCGACATACAATGAGCCTAACTATAAACGCCAATCGATTATAGTTCGTAATTTTTGGGAGCGGCCACGACTACACCCTTGCCGATTCGGGAGATGGCGATGTTCAGATCTTTTCGCATCCGTACGTTCCCTTAAATTCCGTCAATTATGCAGGCCAGTATTTTTTCATAGTTCCCGACGAAAACGGCGACCCGCTGGATGCGGTAAAAGACGACGCGGCCCATTGTACTTTTACACCCGCCCTGGGCACGCCTTTTAGTACCGCAGGAGAGGCGACCGTTTCCGTTCATTACTACCGCGAGTATATCCACGACGAAGAAACCATCGTCGTCGATAAAACGGTCACCCAGAAGATCCAAGTTGTAAACCATGGAACGGTTGACGACAGCACAACAAACCTGGATGTTTATACAGACGGCTACGGGTTTATTAGACCGCAGACCGTAAATGCGGTCGAAGAAATCGACTACGTTTTAGCCCAGAAGAACGCCGTCACGAAACTATCATCGATACCATGGAGGGCAACGGGCCTCGGATCTGGGAATATTTATAATTTTTTCAGTTCGTCAAACTTGACGGATATTTCGGAGCTTGCGTTCGCGGATGTTTCGATGTGTGATCATCTTGTTTTGCTTTTCGATGGCGACACGTCGCTTTCCGATATTTCGGCAATAAGTGCATGGAACGTTTCGGGCGCGACCCAGTTGCGTTTCCTTGTTAGCAATTCAAACATAACATCCCTGCAAGCTTTCAAGAACTGGGATGTTTCGAACGTCGATGACATGGAGTACGCGTTCGCAGGATTCGCAGGCACGACGCTTGACGGCCTGGAAGGATGGAACGTTTCGAACGCAACAAACATGGGCCACGTTTTCGACGGGAACGAAAATCTGACAGACGCGACGGCAATTTCGGGATGGGATGTTTCCAACGTTCAAAGCCTGGAGTACGCCTTTTATAATTCACAGCTTGCAGACACGAATGCGTTCGCGTCGTGGAACGTTGCGAGCCTTAAAAATATAAAATGGATTTTTGCAAGATGTGAGTCACTTGTAAGCCTGGATGGTCTTTTGACCTGGGATGCGGAGCTGGAAGAAATAAAAGAAGCGTTCGGCGCGTGCGATTCCCTTGCCGATATTAGCGGAGCGCGCAACCTGGATGTTCATTTAGTCACAGACTTTACGGGAGTTTTCCGAGGATGCACGCAGATCTTGAAACTTGACGGCCTGGATGGATGGGATGTTTCAAACGGCGAAATTTTCTATCGTACGTTCGACAGCGATCCATGGATTGAAGATATTACGGCAATCGCAGGATGGAGCATGAACAACGCAACACAAACCGCCGAGATGTTCCAGGGATGCGCGTCGATAACAAACCTCGATGACCTTGCAGGATGGCGGATGAATCCCGCAACCATGACCAATATGTTTAGCGGAACAAAAACCTGCTATTCTTCCAAAATCGGGAAAAAGCTTTACGAAACGGCTTATTATTATTACGACTACAACGGCCAGCAGTATGTGAACGTCGAAGTTCAAGACGTAGACCACCCGCTGACGTATCCGACGTATAACGCGCAAAAAGCAAGCCAGTGGAACGTAAGCGGCCACAATAAAGCCGCGTTCGATTCCAAGTGGATAAACCGCCCTTCGTGGAATTAAGGGGGAACGATGGCAACATATACACCGAACTACAACTTCAAAAAACCAGACGCGACCGACCCGTTCGGAGATTTTCGCCAGGACTACAACGACAACCTGGATATAATCGACCAAAATTTAGGCGGCGGCGGAGGCGGCGGCGATACCGTAACCTGGACGCAGATACAATCCAGCGGAACGAAAATCGCGGAAATTGATATCAACGGAACGCCGCAGGAAGTTTACGCGCCCAGCGGCGGCGGGGGCGGCGGTTCTATTGATTATTCCACAACGGAACAAACAATAGGAACATGGATAAACGGGAAGCCGCTTTATCAAATAACCGTACAGACCACAACGGGAAACTCAACAAATACCGAAAATACGATCTGGAACTTTTCGGGAATCCATCTTGTAAACATCTGCCAAGTTCGGGCGGAGTGGGACACGGATTCCTATATTTTCGTGAATTGCCAGGATGATATTTATCTGTATTCATACCCAAACAGGATGGTAGAAGTTCACCATAGCAACGACTACAATTCCGCCAATATAATTTTTACCGTTCAATATACAAAAGACACGGACTAAAGGAGAAACGAAAAAATGAATCCCGATCTTATTATCGCCCTTGTTATCGCCGTTATAGGTTCAAACGGCCTGTGGTCTTTTTTTCAGTTTTTAGCTGGAAGAAAAAAAGGGAAGATCACGCCCGAAGAAATTGAAGAATTTAAAAGCGGGCTGTGTGCTTTATTGCGAAACGAAATCGTGGTCGCCCATCGCAATTATACATCCGCGGGGTTTTGCACAATCGAGGACAAAACAAACATCTCGGAGATGTACAAGGCCTACCACAATTTAGGCGGAAACGATATCGCGACCGCGTTGAAAAATCAAATCATGGATCTACCAAACAGCAAAACCGAGAAGGAGGAAGAAAAATGAGAATTTCAAACAAGGCCTACGACGTGCTTTCATTCCTTGCGAAGATCATCGCACCCATCGCGACTTTTATAGCCGCTCTTTTGACCATCTGGAATATTCCATACGCCCCCCAGATAACCGCAAGCCTGGCGGCCCTGGATACTTGCCTGGGAACTATCGTCACCATACTTAAAAAGAGCTACGATAAGGAGAACAAATGCAATTAACAGGCATCGACGTTTCTATATACCAACCGAATATCGACTGGGCGAAAGTCGCCCAAAGCGGATGCCGTTTTGCCATAATCAAAGCAGGCGGAAGCGAATGCGGCAGATTCGAAGACCGTACTTTTCGGTATAATTACGAAAAGGCCAGGGAAAACGGAATAAAGCTCGGAACATATTTCATGGGCGGCAAAGGATTCGCATCCGCGGCCGCAGGAATAGCCGATGCGAATTATTTTTTGCAAATCATATCGGGCAAGGTTTTCGAGTTCCCTTGCTATATCGACCTGGAGCTTCCGACACCCGTCA
>Ga0247609_10001731_pt1 | contig 24886 bp, 37 predicted proteins | sample 172DNAGHGlowgp2_FD_193487 | JGI IMG/M metagenome (GOLD analysis project Ga0247609, IMG submission 193487) | Sheep rumen microbial communities from Palmerston North, Manawatu-Wanganui, New Zealand - 1728 DNA GHGlow gp2 | ecosystem: Host-associated > Mammals > Digestive system > Stomach > Rumen ...
TATAGGAAGAAATTTAATTAATGAGTACTATGAAGATGAAAAATTATATAGTACTGGTGATGATTATTTAGATGAAATGTTAGAGAAAGCATTTTGTGAGGGTTATGAATATGCTCAAAAAGAATTTGCTACAAGAAAAGTGTTAGGTGAGCTTGTTAAAGACGGAGCTAAAATGAGAGTAGTAAGAGCTCATGAAATAGGTGATATGTTAACAACTCGTACAAAAGATCAAGCAAATAGACTTTTATCTAATCCAAACTTATCTGAAAAAAGAAAGAAGACTATAGAAAAGGCTATATCAAATAGATCCAAAACAATTGATGCATTAAATAACATTAGACCAGTAGATAATGTTGATCCAAAAAAAGCAAAATATGCAAGTGGAGATTTTAAAACTATCTTAGAACAGGCAATGCCTACAAAAAAATGGTCATCAGAAGGTGTTAATATGAGTAAATGGAGTAGAAGATGATAATAGATTTGTGATTTTAGAAGAATAAAATAAAAAATTTGCTAGAAGAATATGTTAAATATAATATACTACTCTTCCAAATTAAAAACAAATTCCCTACATTTAAAGTTGCAATAAGACTTTTACTATTCAATTAGGGATGTAGGGCTAAAAAAATAAAGAGGCATAAAAACCTCGAAAAAAAATAGACTATAAAACCCATCTCGGTAAAAATGTTCTCACCCATTTTTGCAAAAACAAAATGATTATGAAACATAAAAATCATCTTCTATATATAAGGATTTGAGGGTTTTATAGGTGGAAATTTATAGGAGATAAAAATTATATTTTAATAAGGAATTTATGATAATACTAAGAAATAAAAGTATATGTTTTCTGAATGGATTTATGGCTCAAGAAAAATATAGAGATAATAATATATTTCATCAAGTTTTTAGTGAATATTTTCCACAAATTCAATATCCAATACTACGAAGTGATCCTAAATACGGAATACAAGATTTAGAAGAGTTACAAAAAACTAAGTGGGATTTAGTTATTGGATTTTCTATGGGTGGTGGTTATGCGTCTAGAATTAAGGCAAACAAAACACTCTTAATAAATCCAGCTCTATATATAAGTCCTGGTATGAAAATGATTGAGCCTAAATTTGTAAAAGGATTTGAGAAATTAGAGAACATATACCCAATTATAGCTCATAACGTAATTGGAATGTTTGCTCTTGATGATAAATATAGATCAGGATTATTACCTCAATTCCTTGATATATATGGAGATTCTAAGATTATAAATTTTCCAGGACCACATATACCAAGTAAAGAAACTATAGAAAAGTATATAGTTCCAGAAATTAAAAAACTAATATAAAGTTATGATAATATTAAGAAAACAATATAGTAATATTGAAGTAGATCCTTTATATGAACTTGATTATAAAGAGTTATGTAAACTATATCCAAAGTTAAAAGAGCTTAAATTTTTTATAGATAACGCCTCTAAATTTATTGATATAGAATTTTATTTAGATAAATATAGAATAGCAGTTGATTGGCAAGGATTAAAATGTGATTTATATGACATTGATGATCCTGAATATTCTGGGGTTGATGAATATACTACAAATGAAATAAGAGAGGCTTTAAAGTCAAATGATTGGATAGGTTGTATTGGTCTTGGAGAATTGTCATATAATACAAAAGATAATAAATTCTACTGGCTTGACTTATACTCTAGGAATGCAATAAGGATAATAAAACCAATAACAATAGAAAATTATAAAAAGGAATTATACAAAAATATAGTATCTTGGTGTAAGGATTCTATAAAGAAGTATAAGAAAGATTATCCAGAGTATGAAGAAGAAGTAAATAAGTATATCCTTCAACCACTCAAGAAAATATTTAAATTATAATCTAAATATTACAAACGGATTTCTTAGATTGATGTTGAAATATGATATCTACCCTTCAATGTGGAATCTAAGAACCAACTGAGCCACTTATTTTAAATTAGGCTTGATTGTAATTATCGTATAAAAATTGAGATTGACGGAGAGACTATGAAACTATTTGGCCCATAGAAGTAATAGTCTTTCTTACAATTTTAATCTTAGATAAATACAACAGAGTAATTAAGTGGTGATAAAATTCAGTTTAATTTCAATTTTTATACTAATTATGATAACATTAACAAGAGTAAAAAATGTATTGGACAAAGAAAATAAATGTCCTGAAAATTGTGCCTGTGAGAAATGCAGGAGAGATAATGAATTTGTTGTAAGAGAAAATTTGACAGATGAAGAAATAGAAGAAATAATTAATAGTGAGTATTCTGATAAAAATGAATTAACAAAAAATTTTATTAGAAAAGCACTCCATAAATATGGAGATAAGTTTACTTACTATAAAACTAATCTTATTAGTGGAAGCAGTAGTAAGGAAAAGTATGATTATAGAAAGAAAGTTATTATTACTTGTAGAGTTCATGGAGATTTTGAAATATATAATGATACTTTCTTTAGAAAAAAGTTTTTATGTATTGGATGTAAAACAGAAAAAGATGAATTAGAAAAGCTAGAAAAACTAGATAAGTTCGAAAAAGATTTAAGTAAAGTTCATCCATATTATAAAGTTATACCCGGTGTTTCTATATTTACAAGACGAGATGCACCAATACAGCTTCATTGTGAAAAACATAATTTAGATTTTTCTTCTAGACCAGATAATCTTTTACAAGGAAAACATGGCTGTGAAGAATGTAAAAAAGAAGTATATATTAGTCGTGGAGCTAATAATATTATTAATAATGGAGTGGGACTATTTAAAAAACTAAAAGACAGATTTAAAGATAGATATGACTTTAGTGAATCAATATATTCCGGATTGTATGGAATTATTAAATTTAAATGTAATACATGTGGTAATATTATAGAAAAAACAGCCCGAGTATTATATGATAGTCTATTATTAGAAGAGGATAAATGTTTCTGTGATACTTGTAAAGATAATAGTAGAAAGCTTATTAATGGAGATAAACTCAAAAAAGATATTGAAAAGATTGCTCCTGGAAAATTTGACCTTACTAATTTAAATTATGAATACTCACATTCACCTGTCTCCGGAATAAAATGTTTAAGTTGTGGAAAAGAATTCACGGTAGATTATATTCACAATTTTTTGTCTAATCCTCACTGTCCAAATTGCGAAAAAGTAATATCAATGGGCGAAAATTTAATTAGTAATTGGATAGAGAGTCATAAAAATAGTATAGATAAATATACTAAACATTTAAGAGTTGACGTAAGCGTGTTGAAAGGAAGGAAAGAAAATTTTGGAGTAATTATAGATTTTGAAATATTAGTAAATGGCATTAGATACTGGGTAGAATATAATGGATCACAACATTATATGTGGTTTAACTACTTTCACAAAACTGTAAATGACTATAGGGAACAGCTAATTAGAGATAAAAATGTCAGAGAATATTGTTCTTTTAATAAAATCATATTTATTGAGATTCCATATACATATCATGATCAAAAATCTATTGATGATATATTAAATAGAGTTTTATTAAGAAACGAAAATACTGATTTTATAACTATACCAGACATAGATTATAGCCCATTGAATAATATAGAGGAGGCTAAGAAAAATGGAAAACTTTAATAAATTTATAAATCATAATGACCCAACAAAAAAATTAGATCCAAATGTTTCTACTATAGAGGAACAATATGCTAAATTAACGGATGAAGAAAAGTTAATAGTTGGGGCTAGAATGCTTGGAATGAAAAATAGATTACCTGTTGATATAAAAACTTTTATTTTTGATGAATATTTTTTAGGAGTTGATCAAATAACTAATAAAGGAAAAGCTATTTTTCCATATTGGGTAGATAAACTTGAAGAAATATTCCCTAATCCTATTATGACAAAATATCCATATATTTTGTTTGGAGGTGAAAATTCGCGCCGTCTATAGTAGTAATATTATAGATTATTAGTGGGCAATATCGGTGAAGACTGAGATGTTAATACCGAGATAACTATTTAAATTACGAATAGGTTAAATAGTATCGTAGAGCATAGTAGTTGAATAAATATAATACTACCACGAGTGTCCGCCAACTTAATTATTCTTTTAAGTTGAAAATTTATGCCGTTCTATAAAGAAGTGAATTTATAGAATCTAGAGATAAAAAATTCTAGAGATAACAGTAAAAGCGATAGGAACAGGTAAGAGTTTTATATCTAAATTAATAGGGTTATATCACTATCATCGACTAGATGTTTGTGATAACGTATTCTCTTCATTGGGACTTGCTGGTGGAACTAAACTTGCAATGGGTTTCTACCACAATTCTGAGTCAACAGCTAAGCGAGACTTCGAGGGCTTCTTTAAATTAGTTTTTGATATAAGCCCATATTTTAGAAATTTATATAATAATCCACCAATACGTTTAATTTCAAGTGGTTATAAATCAAGAGCAGGTATCCTAGGAACACAGCTCATATTTTGTATCGCCAGTGAGATTTCATTCGCAGCTCCTAAAGATGGTAATGAAAAGTTAGCTGAGATTTTAGGTCGTTATGAAAGTAGGTTTAAAACAAAACGTTTTTCATTTGGTGGTGTAATAACGGATTCATCTGCTAATATGGATGATATAGGTGGGCCTGTAGAGAAACTTAGAGAAAGTGTTAATCCTAAGGAGCTATTTGAAATATCCCCAAATCAATGGACGGTCAGGCCCGAATTATATTCTGAGTCTAATGGAAAAACATTTAAATTTTACAGAGGAGATGCTATAAGGGGTCCATACTGCATAGAAGATGAGGGAGATATACTTAGAAATAATTTAGATACTGATAGAATAATTGAAGTACCAGTAAGTGCAAAATATAGGTTTATGACAGCCCCTGAGAGGTCACTAAAAGACTTAGCAGGAATTAGTTATACAAGTGCAACAGATTTATTCTTTCATAACGATCTTTCTCACTTTATTAAATGTTCCAATATGAGAAATCTAATACCAGAAATAATAGATGTTGATTTTTATGATAAGAATGATTCAATATTTAATAAAGTATCTCCGATGATTTATAGAATTCCCAGAGGTACTACAATATGTTTAGGAATTGACTTGGGATTGGTTGATGATGTAACTGGAATTTCTGCAGTATATATAGATGGAGAAACTATGATTGGAGATATAAAACTTCCAACATTTAAATATCCATTTATATTTGGTCTTTCAAGAAAACAGGGTCAAGCAACATCAATCGATCATATATATCAATTCATTAAAGAAATTCAACGAAATGGATTATATGTCTCAGTCAGCGCAGACTCTTTTGGTTCAGCCGGTTTACTACAAAATTTAGAAAGAGATGGTATAGACTATAAAGTAATTAGCGTAGATAGAACTATGGATGCTGGTCTTTTGTTTAAGAATATAATAAATACAGATAGAGCTCAAATGCCAAAGGTTAATCGACTTATAAGAGAAGCTGCTGAAATTAGAATAACTTATAATGGTAAAAATGGGGATCATATGAAATTAGATCACCCTGCTGTATCTTCCTGTGCTGATAAATTTGAGGAAAACTTAACTGGAAAGACTGTAAAAGGTTCAAAAGATTTGTTTGATTCGATTTGCCAATGTACCTGGAACGCTTATCAAAAGTATGCCGAATATAAAGAAAACGGATCAGCAGGTGGAGTAGGCAAGAGTTTAGAGGCTTTGAATCATATAACAAGAGACGCCCGAGAAGAAAGCCAAAAAATATTCCAAGATATGTTAGAAAGTATATTTTAAAATTAATTTATCATCTCTCTTCTTAAAAATTAATGACTAAGGGAAGGGGGAGGGGTGATACTATAACAATTCCTTTAGTCTAGTATAAAATAAATGATTATATTAAGACAGAAAGAATTTGCTAGAAGAAATTATGAAGGGCTTAATAAAGTCCAACAAAAAGAATTAAAAGAGGCTAGATCTAAATTAGCTAAAGAATTATTAGAGCGTAAAAAATCTAGCAATGAATTTTATAATTACGGTAATTCTTTAGCTAAAGATGTTTATAATAGTGAAATTAATCTAAAAAAGAAATTAATGGATGGGGGAGTTTTAGATGATTTTCCTAAAACAAAAGCTCGTTTAGAAGGAGCTGAAGATAAACTAAAACATAAATTAGATGAAAATCTAAGATCTAGAAATGAATCACATAAAAAAGATATTGACCGTATAAATGAAAGTGCTGAACAGATAGAAAAAAGTATCAGAAATCAATCTTTTAAAACTAAGGTTAAAAATTATAAAAAGGCATTATGGAATGGTGAAGTAGGGAAACTTGGTAAAACTGGTAATAGAGCTCTTATGATTGGTATTCCTACTCTTACTGTTGCTGGTGGTACTGCATTGGCTTTAAGAAAGAAAAATAAAAAAGAAGAATAAAATAAATAAAAAGGCCGTGATATTTAAAACCAGAAAATCGCTTATAAAAATTTGTGTGAAGATGAACGACTAAGTGAAATCGAAACATGAACATAGTGAATATTTTAAGCGTAATATTTGGTTTTTGATTTACGGCCTATTGAAATAAACTTAATTATAACACCCTTAATAAAATTCAGAGGGGGGGGTTATAAAAATTTAAATCAATATAAATTCTCCTTCTGATAAAATTTAAATGATTATATTAAGACAGAAAGAGTTCGTTAAGAGGGATCCAAGTATGACTGAAGAACAGTGGCAATCATATCTTAATAAAAGAAAAGAGATAGCAAAGGATTTATTAGAAGAAAGAAAAAAATCCATTGATTCTGCTAAAAATTGGTCATTTGGAAAAGATAGTACAGTTGAAGCACAGAAACAATCATTAAATAGATCTAAGGAATATCTTAAAAAATATGAGCCTACTAGATATATGACTGCAGAAGAAGTATTGCGAGAAAAAGGGACTGGGGCAATAGATTTTGATATTCTTAGAAAAGCAAATCAACCAAATCAACATTTAACAGTTAAATCAACTGGTGAAAAATATAGAGATTCCCTAAATAAAAAATTAATGGAGGAAGAAAAGAATATTAGAGAAACTCAAGCTAATTTAAACACATATAGTAGAATTAGGGATAGTAAATATACTAATGCTATAAACAAAGCAAAAGAAAAAGCAGAAAAAGCTCGTAAGCAAATAATTGAAAGCGGATCACAACCTCAACCTAATTCTAATCCTAATCTAACAACAAATAAAACACAAACCGCTACTAATAGAGTACAAGGAAAAACAGGTGGGTTTATTAAAAAAGCTTGGAATGGTGAGATAGGTATGGGAAAAACTGGTAACCGTGCTGCTATGATTGGTATACCTATTCTTGCTGCTGGTGGTACTGCATTAGCCTTGAGAAAGAAAAATAAAAAAGAAGAATAAAATAATAAATAACTAACCAATATCCCTACATTTAAAGTTGCAATAAGACTTTTACTATTCAATTAGGGATGTAGGGCTAAAAAAATAAAGAGGCATAAAAACCTCGAAAAAAAAATAATGACCTTAAGGCAGTCATCTTCGCCCCTTCTCTTGGTGAGAGGAACCCCAGAAGCTTTATTTACTAAGACAGAGAGTGGCTTCTGGTTCACCCTCTTAATCACTTTCTATTACATATATAAGGCTTTGAAGGTTTATTAGACGGAAATTTAAAATATACTAAAATTAAGAAAAATATGAGTAAATTAGAGAGTAATCCTTTTAATTCTCCAGAGTTTAAGAAACAAATTTTGGAGCATGAAGGTATAACACAAAAAGATGAAAGTGATGCAGTAGTGGTAGAAACATTTGAAGAGGTAGCGGATAATGGAGGGCAATTTGATGTAAAGAATATAATGAAGAATATACCTCAACTACCAAAGACTGCAAAGAATTTAATATTAGATGCTACGGCTCTTGCTAAAAATGAAAAAGAAGAAAAAGCTAGAGAATTAACTGCATCTTTAAATAATATCTTTACTACTTATAATGAAAAATATGGTTTGGATATTAATGTTGATTTTGGTAATTTATCTAAGACTTTATTAAACGTATCAGATAAAAGTACCAGAGAAGTATTAGAGTTATATGTTTCAGAAGTATTTAAATCATTGAGACCTATATTACTTTTACATTTAATTCAGAGATTAACTTTAAGTATTGATTATATATTACAACCAGAAAGAATGTTTGATCCTAATTCATTTTCTGCAGCTGATTTATTTTTAGTTGTAGAAAAGTTAATGCAATATATACAACAATTAAATGATATGATGGATGAAGTAACTATAGATGATTCGGATATGATTTTAAAGAAGATAGCTGAACAGAAAAATGATGTAAGTTTAGATAGTGAAGAAAGTAAAAAAGCTGTTAACGAATTTATGGAATTATTTAGAAAGGAAAGTTTAAATGAAAATTGATAAAGAAAAAGTAGCAAAAAGTTTAGAATTTATAGGGACTGTTATTATTCCTGTATTAAGTCTAGCTATAAGTTCTACGTTAAAATATTTAGGGAAATAAAAAGGCCGTGATATTTAGAACTTAAGATTACATTTGAAAATTTATTAAACTCAAATGATAAATATAGTTCTTAATTTACGGCCTATTGAAAAAAAAAGAAAGTACCGTTTTTGATACTTTCTTGTTCGATTTAATTATTAGCAATCTCTTGAACTTTAGCTTGTATTTTATTATATAGTTTATACGCTTTTTCAACTTCATCACCTAAAAAATCATGAATAGTTTGAATAAATGCAGGTTTATTACAATATGGATTAAATCTCCATACAAAAGTACATACACTAACACCAATATTCTGTGTATTTGAAAAGAAGAACATATTTATCTTCAGATCAACTTCTTTAGATGTTATTTCAATCGCCTTTTCAGTAGCAGTGTTCAGGATAGTTGTTAAGTTGACAGTAATAATACCATATTTTGTTCTTACATTTGCCTTTGTTCCTGCTTTATTAGATTTACAATCCTTTTCATCTTTTCCTAAGAAATATTTTAGGTTATTGAGGTTGCTAAAATAGTTTTGAACTTTAATTACTTGTTCATTTGTTAATTTTACTTCATTTTTCATAATTAAATAAATTTTAAACGTTTTGAAAATAATAGTAAACAAGTATTCTTTTACCTGTTTACATATATAAGGCTTTGAAGGAATAATAATTAATAAAAAATAAACACTATGAAAATATTATTAGATTTTGGTCATTCATCATCCAAGGCAAAAAGACCTACGCCTGGAAAAAGAAGTCCTTATTCCTCACATAAAACATTACCAGCTATAGAATTTTTTGAGGGAGATTGGAATAGAGAAGTAGGCAAAAGAATATATAATGAACTTAAAAAATTAGGCTATGATGTTGAAATTATAGTACCTGAAGACGAAGATATAAGTTTAGGTGAAAGAGTTAGACGAGTAAATAAAATAGCCAAACAAACAGGAGCTTCAAATAGTTTACTTGTCTCAATACATGCTAACGCCGCTGGAAGTAATGGTCAGTGGTTAAATGCAAAAGGATTTCAAGTTATGGTAAGTTTTAATTCATCTAAAAATTCTAAAAAACTTGCTAATTTTATATTTGATGAAGCTAATAAAAAAGGATTAAAAATGAGAAAACCACTACCAAATCAAAAATACTGGGAAAGCAATTTATATATACTTAAAAATACATCATGTCCTGCCGTATTAACTGAATCCGGATTTTACGATAATATAGATGATTGTAAGTATTTGTTATCTGAAAAAGGAAAAGAAGAAATTACAGATATACATGTACAAGGAATCATCAACTATATAAAGGAGATTGAGAAAAAGTAAAGTCAAGCGAAATGAAGTGTAGTGAAGACGGAATTTTAAAATGTAGCGAATATGATAATACTAAGACAAAAAAATTACAGCTTTAATTCTGATCTTCCTGAAAAAATTAATATAGATAATTATATATCATTAAAGAAAGATCATTTAGGAATTTTAGCTAGATTATTAAGAAAGTTATCAAAAAGAATTAAAACTGGTCAAGATAATTATGTTTACTATTATATTCTCCTTGATAATAAAGAAGTTGGATGTATAGAGTTAAGTAAAAAAGATGAAAATACTCTTTATGGTGTTTGGCTTATGATTGACGAGAAATATAGAGGAAATAAAATAGCAACAAAAGTATTAAAGTATATTATAAATTTAGCTAGAAAATTTAAATTTAAGTACTTCACATTAGAAGTCCCAGGTAATTCTCCAGATGCTAGACACATATATGAAAAATTAGGTTTTAAAGAGGATAAAACAAACCCAAAAAATCACGATGAAGATTATGATATTGTTTGGGGTGGATTAACTAATATGATTTTAAAATTATGATAATACTAAGAAATAAACAGTTTTCCAATAGAGAAAAATTAAATAAACTTGGATGGAAAACTGATGAAAATATAAGAGAAGCAGTAAAAGGAACTAAAGCTGAAAAGAAAGTCAATAAAATCCTAAATAAATCAGCTAAGGATATGAAAGAAGCTGCTGAAAAATTATACTCAAAACAAGATAGAGAAGTAGTTCCTGATGATATTGTAGAAAAGGTAAAAAATGGTGGTGGTGTTATTCAAAAAGATCATAATGGAGATTGGAGAATAGTATCAATGAAAACAAATCCCCCTACGTTCTGGGATGCACATTATGATAGTAAAGCCTCAGCCAGAAAAGCATTAGGTGGATATTTTGCTAATAAATAAAATAAAAACTATGATTATATTAAGACAAAAATATTTCGGGAAAATCTCTGATAAAATACAGGGTAAAATTCAACAACGCCTTCATGAAAAATTTGAAGAGTCTGCACCAAAAGATAAAGAGTTATATGAAAAGATCCTAAAAGACAATCATAAAGAAGCTGGTGTTGATAAAATAGGAGTAACTAAAAATCATAATGCTTATAAAGGAGACGGCCTTATTGTATTAAGTAAGGATACTGTAGATCAAGGACGGTTTGGTACTTTAGCTCATGAAATGGGACATGCTTATCATACTAATAATAAAAAATCTAAATTAGGTCGAGCTATTCATAACTTAAGTGCAAAAATAGATGAGGAATATGTCATATCTGCAATAGGACCCGTTCGTAATAAACGAAAAATAGATCCTGATTATGCAAAAGAGAGTTTAACAGACCAATTAAGACGTGTCGCTGATAAGAATAGAAGATTTGTTGGATCTACTGCCTCTGGATTATCAGGAGTAGCTGCTGGGTATAAAGCTGAAGAAGAAAAAGAAAAAGGAAATAAGAAAAAAGCTAGATTAATTTCCGCTGGTTCATTAGCAGTTCCAGTATTAGGACATACTCCAGAATTAGGTAGAGAAATATCTGCTAGTTCTAAAGCTATGAAAATGATAAAGAAAGCAGGAGCAAATAAACAGCAAATAAGAGGAGCTAGAAAGAGTTTAGGTTATGCTTTAGGAACTTATGGAGTTGGTTTAGGGAAGAACTTAATTATAAATAGTGGAGGACAACTAGTAGGTAAAGGTGCTTATAAATTGACTCATAAAAAGAAAAAGGAGGACAAAGAATGATTATATTAAGACAAAAATATTATGCTAGGTATGATGATCCTGACCTAGACATAGAAGAATATGAGGATTTTGATAATAATAATTCCGGAAAAATGACTGAAAACCAAAAAAGATTAAAATTAGAAGATGAACGAAATAAGGCAAAACGTAATACTTCTAAATATGTATCTAAGTATGGTAAAATTGGTGCAAAAGAAGGAAAAGAAGAGGGTAAAAGAAAAGGTACTAAAAGAGGTGCTATTGGTGGTGGAATAACTGGGATTCTAGGTGGTGCTGCTACTGGTGCTGTTATTGGATCTGGAAAAAATAAAACTGGAAAAGGTGCATTAATTGGAGCAGGAATTGGTGCATTAGGTGGAGCTGGTCTTGGTGCATTAATTGGTAGAAAAGAAGGTGCTGCTAGAGGTGAAGCTGAAGGTAGAGCTAAAGGAGAGAGAAAAGGAAGGGATTTAAGTAAACAATTAGGCCATGATCCAGATAATAGAACCTTGAAAAATGTTAGAGTTCTTGATGATTATGAAAGAAGACATAAGAAAAATGATCACTGGGAATCTGACTATAGAGATCAATTAAGAAAAGAAAAACAAGCTGCCGAAGAAAAAGCAAGACAAAGACGTGAAGAAGAATTAATGAGACGTCGTATTGAAGCTGAAGAAAGAAAAGCAGCTGCCGAAGAAAGAAAGGCTAGAGCTCAAGAAGAACAAGCTAGAAATACCACTTATGATAGATGGGATAAATGGTATAACTATAATAATAAATAATAAATAAAATATAAAGTTATGATTATATTAAGACAAAAAGAATTTGGTAATCCCATAAATAAAAGAAAGAGAAAAGAATGGGAAGCTAAAGAAGGTAAGAAAGTAAAAGAATTAATTATTAATAATCCATATAAAGATGGACAATTTGAAAATCCACACTATTTAGTTACTGATCCTAAAGAATTTGCTAAGGGAGAAATTAAATTAGCAAAAGGTGGTGCATCACATGACATGTTTGCTGATAGATTTGGAAGACCACATGGAGAATCCTTTCAATTAGGGAACGGTTATTTAAGTTTAGAAACCTCATTATTTCCTGATAATGATGTTGAAAAAATACCAGTTAAAGAGGATGAAGTTTATAGAAAACTGCATAGGGATAAAAATAATTATAAATATATTGAAAAAGAAGCTAAAGGATTACCTATTAATGATGTTAATCAAGCTATAAATGAAAGAGCCGAAAGAATACGTCTTGGAGAATCTGGTAAAAAAATTAATAAATATATTTATAATACTAAAGGATATGGAAAAGCTTTAAAAACTAAAAAAGCAGTTAAAAATATAGGTAAAAAAATAATAAAGTCTGTATAATAAAAAAAATGAAATATAAATTAAAAAGATTTTCTAATACAATTTTAAAAGATTTTCCTCAGGAAGAAGTATATAAGTTTATGAATTATAGAGGGACTGAGTTATACGATGATTGTAAAGAGAAATCTGTAAATGATATAAACAGTCCAAAAATAAAAAGAGGGAAATATAATAAAACTGATTTAGAAAAATATATTAAAAACACAAATATCACATTCAAAATTAATGATAGAACATATAAAGCTTCTGATTTTTTAGGAATTTATAATGGAAAGGATAAATTAGATAAAGAATATGATATTATGATTGATATGAGTGGAGGTTTTATAGAGCCTGATAATGGAGATATTTATATTTCTATGTTAGGAATTTTACCTAAATATCATAAAAAGGACTCAACATGGGAATACAAATTTATAAAATCTAGAAACACATCTCCTAGACCTATTTTAACTATTCCTACTAAGAAAGAAGAGTTAGAAGATATAGTAAAAATATTCTGTGAGTTAGCTGTTTTTCTTAAAATATTTTCTGGATGTTATTATAAATTTTACTTTACTGATACAAATAATAAACAAAGACTATTTTCTGAATCTCTTAGTATTGGAAAAACATTAATTAGTTATATACCTACTTTAATTAATACTAGTTATTTTATATTTGGTCATGATCTTGTTATAGATAGAATAGGTAAAAAAATAAATGAACTAAGTAAAAGAGAATTTAGTAAAGAAAAATTTAATAGGTTTTTAAATTATTGTAAAAAGAAATCTAAAGGAGATATATATTTCGTTAATTTAGGTCCTGTATCCTGTTATTTAGATACAAAGTTATTAAGTAAAGAAAATATAAAAGAGTTAGAAAAAGAAGGAGATCCAAAAAGATTAAGAACTATGATAGATTGGGTAATAAAAGCATATAATGAAAATAAACATATAATCTTTTATTCAGATATAGATTCTCCTATTGCTTTAGCTCATGAATTTGGACATTATTTAGAGGAAATTGATGGGACTTTAAGAAAAATACAAACTAAATCAAACAGAGGTATATTTAGTTCTGGTTTTGCTGGATTCTTGGCTTTTGTTTTAGGATTAACAGGAAGTATAGGTGAAATAATTGGGACACTTTCTGCTATGTTATTAAGATCTCCACTCTTGTTTTCTGAATATATGGCTTCTTATAAAGGATTAGAATTAATGAAAGAGTCTAAAATATTTACGGAAGAAGAAATAGAACATGCTAAAAAATATTTTAAAGTAGCTTGGAATTCATATCTTAGTAATGCCTATAATGTATCAACTCTTTCTTCAGGAGGTAGATTAGTTAGAACTGCTTGGAAATCTCATAAAATGCTTAAAAATCTAAAATAATGATTATAAAGAAGAAAAAAATAACAAAAACTTCTCCAAATAAAAAAGAAATTATAGAAAAAGAAGAAACTGTATCTAAATCTCCTATATTTAGAAAAAAGGAAATAAAAGAAAGTTTTAAGAAAGAAGCAAAATATTTAGGTAATGAGTTTTTAGAAAATGCAAAGGCCTTAGTTTCTCCTGATTTTAGAACTTTCTCTATTGTTGGTAGTATTATTGCTTCAAAAGCTTTAGAATCTGCTGCAATAAAAGGAACAGATCCAACTGAAAAAACACCAGTAGATAAAGCAATAAATACAACTAAAAAAGTTGTTACTGCTCCTGTAAAAGTTGCGAAATCAATAAAATACAATAAATATTCTTCTTAATCCTTATATATAGAACACTAATTAATATAATATATTATGGGATTATTTAGAAAAGAAAAAGAAGAATGTAATGTAGGTGTAAAAAGTATAGGAATTAAGACACCGTTTATTAGAGAAGGAGATGATATAGCTAAAATTGTCGTTGATTCAGTATTAAAAACTAATATAAAACTAAAAAATAAAGATATAATTGGAATAACTGAATCTGTAATAGCTAGAAGTACTGGAAATTTTATAACTGTTGATGATATAGCTAACGATGTAAAAGAAAAATTTGGAGAAGATGCTATAGTTGCTGTTATAAATCCAATATACTCTAGAAATCGTTTTGCTATGATTCTTAAAGGTATTGCTAGAGGTGTTAAAAAATTATATATTGCTATGCCTTCTGTAGATGAAGTAGGTAATGTTCTTAAAAACCATCCCTTTACAGGACTTAACTATGATGACTACTATAGAGAGATTGTAGAAGGTGAAGGAACAGAATGCATTATTTATACCGATACAGATTTTGATATTGAGGGTGATAATATAATTTACTGTGGACTTCATGATTTTAACGAGATGAAAGAAAACGGTAAAAAAGCTTCTGAACACTTCTTTACACTAGCTGATATATGTAATGAAACTTGTGAATATGGTGTACTAGGTTCTAATAAAGCTACTGAAGAAAAACTAAAATTATTCCCAAGTAAAGAAGCAGCATTAAGTATATGTCAAAAAGTAAAAGAAGAATTAAAGGATAAAACAGGTAAAGATATTATAGTCTGTTGTTACGGGGATGGAGCTTTTAAATCACCAGGTAATGTTAGTATATGGGAGTTTGCTGATCCAATTACTATGCCAGCCTATACAGATCCAGAAATTATAGAATCAACACCAAATGAATTAAAACTAAAAGCAGTTATTGATGAATCTGCTGGTGATGGAGAAGTTAGAAAAAAATTATACGCAAATATTAATAAAGATCTAAAAGGTAATATGGCATCTCAAGGCACAACTCCTAGAATGTATAGAGATTTAATAGCTAGTCTTATGGATTTAACCTCTGGATCTGGTGATAAAGGTACTCCAGTTGTATTAATTCAAAACTACTTTAATAACTACATATCATAAATTTAATAAAGGGTAGATTAATTTCTACTCTTTATTTTTCTTCATACCCTTATATATAGAAAAAAAATATTAAATAATGAGTAATTTTGATTTTATTAGATTACCAAAAGATTTAATACAAGAAAAGTATAATAATAAAATAAAATATAAAGGTCAAATAATAAAACCTGAAAGATTAGATAAACTATATATTGGATATTATGAGTGGATAGATAAACTAGGATACCAAGACAATAATAAAAATCATGATATATGGAGAATGAATATATCTTCTCATAGTATACAAGAGATTTTTATAAATCCACTAATTAAATCTAAATATAATGCTGAATTAGGGTTTGCATTTGGTGGTATGTCTCTAGGTGGATGTATGTATTATCTATACATTAGTGATGATTTTAATAACTTTTATTTCTATACTATGAATAGATGGAAAAGAGTTGGTGCTTTTGGAGATTATAAACTAGCAAAAGCATATGGAATAATAATATATAGAATTCCTTATGAAGTTTATGATATGTTAAAAAGCCAAAATCTTTATGAAACATACTTAATACAAAATCCAACAGGTTTCAGGTTTAAAATTATGACCCACAAACAATGCTTAGAAAATAAAATAAAATATTTAAAAATAAACATAACTAAAAATAAAGAAATAAAATGGAATTAAATACTGTTTGTAATAATTGTAAGTATAATGAAGGTGAAGAGGAGTATGAAGAAAATAAAATTGGAATATTTTGTTCAAATCCTGAAATACAAGATTATGTTGATTTAATAAATAGTTGTAACTTAAAAAAAGAGAAATAATATGTGGACAATACTTGGAACAATATTAGGTGGTGGAATGATAATCTTTGGAATATATCTATTAATAATACTACTACTTAATATGGATGCTATTTGCGGTCCTGATAGTGATGACTTTGCTCCTATTGCTGGTAGGTTTGGATTTTTTGGTATAGCATTATTAATTGGATTAGGACTATTAATACTAAACTCAATTTGGAAAATATGGTAAAGGCCATACTAATCACATTAGCTGGAGTATTATTCTCGATATATCTTGTATACATCACAATAGTAATTCTTATTAAAGTAATTAAGAATACTGATGATATTACAATTAAGATTTTAGGGCCGGTTTTTTGTATGATCCTAATAATGATAGCTTCATTTATTTTATTATCATTATTTATGACTTGGAAATATAGTTTATAAAAAAATGAATACAAAACAAGTAATAGTAGTAAGACATGATTTAATTAAAGGAGATCATGCAGTTAGAAGAGGAAAAATGATGGCTCAGGTGGCACACGCTTCTTTAGCATCACTACTAAAACTTTTTACAATAACAAAATCTGAAACATTAGAAAGAGGATTTTTAGAACCTGGACAAATAAGCTATAATTATAATCTTAGTTTTGGTCCTAATACTGTTTTAGATGACTGGCTTAATGGAAAATTTACGAAAATAGTAGTAAGTGTTCCAGGAGAAAAGGAATTACTTGAGCTATATGAAAAATTACAAAATTCAGATGATATAATTCCTTTTGCTCTTATTACAGACGCCGGATTAACTGAGTTTAATGGCGTTCCTACTAATACATGTTTAGGAATTGGACCTTATATCAGCGAAGAAATAGATAAATATACTGGAAACCTAACACTTTTATAATTATGACTAGTGAAATAAAAAACAAACTAGAAGAAATACTTGACTATATGAATGATAATTATAGTCAAGAATCAGATAACGATAATTATAATATTTTTGAAGGAAGTAAACCAGAAGTATTTAAATATTCTGAACATATAGCTATCTCAACATGGGGATGTGGTGCTATCGTATGTATAGAAAGTATATTATACTTTTTACAAGAAGATGATGGAAACTGGTTTATTGTAGATGATGGAGATAGAAGAATTGGTTTACAAAATTCATTTTCTATTGGTTGGGTAGATAGTTTTACAGAAGCACTCCTCAGACTTAAAAAATATATAGAAGAAAATGGAACTCCTGTATATTATTCTGGAGTTATACCAAAAACAATATGTCACTACACTCTTTAATAATAATAATATGACACAAAAAGAAATAAAATTAGGATGGACCACTATTGAGCAAAGTAAGGAATTAATTAAGGGTGGTTTAAATCCAGATACTGCAGACATGTATTACTGTGCATACATTACTTATGCAAATGGAAAACCAGTTAAAGAACCTAAATATGATCTTATAGCGTATCCATATAAAGATAGAAGTTCAATGGTAGTTGGTTTTACAAAAGTTGATTATATTCCTTGTTGGAGTATTGGAACATTGATTGAATTAATGCCAAAATCATTAAATTGGAATTCCTTAATTATTATTGGAAATCAAATTATATACGCATTAATAGATCAGTGGACATTTAATGGAAATGCTCTCCACAAAGAAGAAGAAAATACTTTAATAGAATCAGCTATAAAAACAATAGTATGGCTTTTAGAACAAGGAGAAATAAAATGAATTACGAAGAAGATTTAGAATCAGCAAAGGGATGGCTCGCAATTGCAAAAGAGAACAATAACAACCTGGCAATTCAGATATTGGAAAAACTCTTCCCAGAACTCAAAGAATCAGAGGATGAGAGAATAAGAAAAGCTCTCATTAGAAACTTTACTAATCAACATTCAGGTAATTTTCCTACTGCTGATGGTTTCACAAGGGAACAAATACTTGCTTGGCTTGAAAAGCAAGGTGAGCAAAATACTGCAAACTTTGAAGAGGCAGAAAAAGAAAAGAATGATTTTGTCAGTGGTCAATTCATTGAGTGTAGAAAATCATTTAATGAGTTCAAAGAATTCGGGTCTTATTGGTTTGAATATGTTGGAGACGATACTTACATCGGTAGAAGTGATAACATTTTGAACCAAAGATTTCATATCACACCTCAACAATTGTTCACTCTTTTCACACACCAACATTGCCCAAAGGATAATAAAAAGCAGGGTGAGAATGAACTTGAAAAATATATCAATGATCAGAGAAACAAGAAAGACTTCTATTGTGAAAGTAAAGAGATGTCTTGGAACGAAATGTCTTTAAATGTAAGAAAGCATGACTATCCTTATTATTTCAAGGGAGATTTAGATTGCTACCCTTTTAATGTTGAAAAGCAAGGTGAGAAAACAATCCCTAAAAATATTGATGATGCAGCATTACAATATGTAGATACTTGTGCTGTTGATGGTGAAGTCACACATGATAATATCACAGAACCATATTGGAATAATCATTCAATGATGAACGCATACAAAGCAGGTTGGCTTGAAAAGCAAGGTGAGCAGAAGCCTATTATAATCATTCCTCAATTCAAAGTTGGTGACATTATTAAGCCTAAACCATATAACGAAGAACATCTTATCAAAGACATTAACGAAAATGGGTATGTATTAGATGTTGACATAATCATACCTTTTAAGGATGAGGATGTATGGGAGATTGTAGAGCAAAAGCCAACTTGGAGTGAAGAGGATGAAAAAATGATAGAAGCCTGTCTTCTTTTTGTTAATGCCAACAGAACACATCCTCTCGCTACGAAGTGTATAGATTGGCTTAACTCCCTCAAAGAAAGAATACAGATACAACTAAAACAGGAATGGAGTGAGGAGGATGAAAGAAATCTTAAAGGGATAATTGATGAGATTGAGGCAAACAAAAATAACGCTCCAGATTATGACCTTGCGACTTATGATAGGTTTCTTTCTTGGCTTAAATCACTCAAAGACAGAGTACAATCTCACCAAAAGCAAGGATGGAGTGAAGAAGATAACGAAAGACTTCTTAGAATACATCAGTTTATTTGGGCCAATAGGAGAGGTGATACTGATGAAATCTATCAACAAGAACAAGATGCAGACTGGCTTATGACACTCAAGCCACAAAATCATTGGAAGCCAAATGAGGAACAGATAAAGTCTCTTAGAATTGCTTTACAAACAATGCATTATTCAAAAGATAAAGAAAATGTTTTAGTGATTTTAGAACAACTTATAAAACTTATGATATGACACAAGAAGAAAAACAAATATTATTAAAAGACCTTTGTGCAAGGTTGCCTTATCATCTTTTAGGTAAAGACACATTTGGTAAAACAAGAGAACTGAAGGTTGTTTATCCAACGGGAACAATTATTGCACAAGAAATTGATGGAAAAAACTGTAGTTCTTGCGGATTTATACCATATCTTCGTCCAATGTCTTCGATGACAGAGGAAGAGAAAGAAGAGTTAGAAAATATAGAAGAAAAATATTTTGGTCAAGCTTTAGATAAACAAATTAAAGAGTGTTTATCTTCATCCCCTAAAGATGAGAGTAGAAAACTTGAATATTTTGCTTCATCTAAGATAGTTGATTATCTTAATAAACATCATTTTGACTATCGTGGTTTAATTGAAAAAGGTCTTGCATTAGAAGCACCAGAAGAAATGTACAAAATTAAATAATCATGACAAAAGAAGAAAAAGAATTATTAATAAAAGATATTTGCTCAAGATTGCCGTATAGAGTAAAAGTGAACATTTCGGCATCAATCAAATATGATAACTACATTCCATCCATAAATGATGCCACTATTATAGCATTAGACCTTCGTAACGAAAGATGTAACTTTAATGAGTTTTATTGGGATAAAGAAATCGTAAATGTTCGTCCATATCTCCGACCAATGTCAAGTATGACTGAGGAAGAATTTGATGAATTTTCAGATATTATTATTCCAGTTGATGGTGGTAAGGCTATTGTTGAAGAAAAAAATTCACACAAATATGTTGATTTTTGTAATGCCCATCACTTTGACTATCGTGGACTCATCCCTATGAATCTTGCGCTTGAAGCACCAAAAGGGATGTATAATATTAAAACTGAATAATTATGCAAATAATTATAACTGATTTAAATGGTGAACAAGTAGACGTGATAAATACTTCTGCTACTACACTTCAGAGAGATATCGAAAGAGTCAAAGAGAAATACCCGATCGGTCAATTTCATGCAAAATTACAAACATATTAAAAATGGAACAATTTTCATTAGACAAATGGCTCCAAAACAAGAACCGCAAAGTAGTTACAAGAAGAAAAAATCCTGTAAGAATAATTTGTTGGGATAGAAAACACGGTGGAGATGATTTACCAATTGTCTTTCTTGAAAAGAGTAACGGTGGAGAGTTTTTATCGACATGTAAAAGTAATGGGAGAGAGGGTATTTTTGATACTCCGTATGACCTTTTCTTTGCAGACGAGGAAGAGAAACTTCAATCGATAGAAATTCCATTTGGGGCAAAAGATTCTGAATTTATCAAAGATGAATATTATATCCCAGAAGGTTGTGAAGCAAGAATTGAAGGAAACAAAGTAATCATTGAAAAGATTCAGAAAAAAGAAGTATCTGAATTTGAAATAGGACTTCTTGATTTTGCTGATGACTGGGAATTAGTAGAAGTAGATAGTGAAAAAATGGATGCTGTAATACACAAACATTCACAAATACTTCTCAGCTTGGCAAAAAAGGAAATCTTGAAAGACTTGCCAAAGTGGAAAAAAGATAATAATCATTTATCATCTTTAACTTACCAACTAGATAATCGTGGTGATGGTAATATTTTCTTATGTAAAAAAGGATATGCAATAAGATTAGTAGAGCTTTTAAATTTACCATATGAATCATGATCTATCTAGCAGCGCCATTTCAAACTAAAGAGAAAAGAATAAATGCAATAAAAGCAAAAAATATATTAATTTCAAAAGGATTTAAAGTATATGCTCCTTGGGAAGTTAAAATAGAAAATGCTTGGGATTATAGTGAAGAAGATTGGGCTTATCTTGTCTTTAAAAATGATGAGAAAGCTATAAAAGAATGCGAATTTGTTGTTATGCTATCTTATGGTCGTATTTCATCAGCAGGAACAAATTGGGAATGTGGCTATGCTTATGGAATCGGTAAGAAAGTTATAGTAGTAGAAATGACAAATAAGCAAATGTCTCTTATGGTTATGAATGGTTCTCATAGTATAGTAAAAGGATTAAAAGAATTAGATAAATATGACTTTAATAATTTCCCAAAACTAAAAACAGGAACTTCACAAAAATAAAAAAAAATAAAATTCGATCGTAATAAAAAGAACTAAAATAAACGCTTGAAATAATTAAATCTTACAAGCGAATATAAAAGTTCTAAATATTCGATCGTTTTTTTTTATTTATCCTTTACAAATATTAAATCATAGAACATAAAATCCATAAAAAAGATATTGGGTTTAATGCCTTTCTGTTTTGTAATTATTTGTGGAAAATATATAGATCTAATGTCAATAATATTCTGTATATTATTTTTTATTGGTTCTCTTAATAAAAACGGTTTAGATATACAAAATCTAAGAAAATTATCATTAAACTTACTTTTTACAACAATAAAATCTCTCCCAACCTTATTATATAATTTACATGAGCATAAATAAAATAACTCATTAAACTGTTCCTCTGTTGGAAATTGATAACCTAATTTTTCTATAGATTTATAAAAAGGACTGTCTAATGTTAACATAATTCTATCTCTAAGTATAATTAAATCATTTCCTCCCCATAATGTACCAGAATCTAATCCCAAATCTATAAATTTATCATCATTTTTCCTTAACAGGTTTCCAAATTCAACCGCATTCATTCTTTTTTACTAATCTTAAACTATAAAAATCTTTTACTGATACTGATCCAAATAATATTGATTCTATTGTTACTTCTAGTAAAGTATTACGATCAACATTAGATGTAGCCTGAAAATATGAATTACTACATAACATTATACTATTTGTATTTATTTTACTCCTTATTAAAAAGAATCCTTTATTATACCATTTTATATTACAAAATTTTGTTAATTCTTCTATTTGTTCATATTTTGGTATTAAATTTTTAAAATGAAAATCATGAACAAATCTTTGAAATTTAGATATACTTTTGGTTCTATAAAAATCTCTATAAGACCATAAAGTACCAGATGGAAGACCTAAATCTACAAAATCATTATAAATTTCTTTATACTCTCCATTTTCATCCCAAATTATCATCTTTGTACAAATATTAAATTTCCAGTTGATTCAGTAATTGAATAACTAATATCTTCCTTAGATAATAACATATTTAGTAAAAAAGTTTTTTGTACTCTATACTTATTATCTTTAATAAATCCATCTTTTAACCAATAACGAAAAGGATGACCATAAACAGTATATATTTTATATCTCATTAATCTTACCTTATTTCCATTAGGACCTATTAATAATAAAAATCCGTAATATCCCTTTTTATATACTTTAATTTTACAACTATCTTTTAATTCCTTAAAATCATCTAATGTAGGTAAAGATTCATAAAAACATTTATATTGCTCATCTGACATTTTGATAATATCAACAAAACGTATTGTATCTGAGATATAACAATCACTCCATTTTATACCTGACTTTAATCCTAAATCTACATAATTTATTTCCTTCATAATATTTATTATTTTACACATATAAGGAAAAGAAGAAAAAAAAAATAAAGAACACTAAAATAGCATTCTTTATTTTAAATTTATTTTATAAGTTTTTTAGACCTTAAAATGTTTTCAAGTTCTGAAATTACATACAGATTAATTTTTCTATTGTATACAAATTCCCACTTGATATATCTCAAGATCATTTCTTCTCCCTTTAAATTTTCAAAAGGGATTTCATCATACAAAGCTTCTGCCTGTTTCTTTATTTCCTCTATTGGTATATGTAATTCCTGTTCACTTTTGAAAACAGTATCAGGTAAAGACTTTATAATGTGATAAATTCTATCCACAGTAATTCCCTGAGGTATAGAATCTAGATGACTGCTAATATACTTTCTTAATCTCTTCTTTCCCCCAATCTCAGTCAGAGGTAATGATAAAAGATATCCGTAGCAAGTCTTATCTACTACATCTTCTTGAACTTTCTTCATTTCTTTTGATTTTTTAGAAGAATGTTCAATCATATCATCTACTCGTCTATCCAATTCTTCTTGTTTCTCAACAGGTAGATTTTTTGATGTAATGTGCCAACCTCCACAAGCGGCACAGAAGTAGGCTCGAAGATTTTCCGCCTTCTTACCATCTTTCTCCAAATCCTGTCCATTATATTTAATGAACAATAGTGCTTTCTTTTCTGTCTTAAAAAGCATCTTAGTCCTTCTAATTGCAGGACAGTACACTCGATACTTCGGTTTCATATTAGACTAAAGTATTTTGTTTTACAAGGAACTTTTCTATGATCAAAAGAGAATCCTTGTATTCCTCAAATGATCTATTTTTTAACAATTCAAGCCTATATAAAAGAGGCTTAGCAAATTGTTTTTGCCCAGCATATGCCAGACAATCCTCCAGGAACTTTTCATAGTCCCTTTTAAATAGTTTATTTTTCATAATAAAATCCCTAGTTTTGTGTCGGGAGCAACTTTTAGTTAATAATTTTTAAAGTTTGATAACGGTCCCAGATCCATAATATTCTGGGAACTTTTGGAGTTATAGTTATACTAAATTATAATACCTTTTTGATAGTGGTGATTTTGATATCATTGAGGATACCATAATTTCTGCCATTAATTCTGGAAAACTTGTAAAATTTTCCAAACTACTATAATTAGTTCTCAGCTCATTTTCTGTAATTACTTTGAAAAAGGCCGATTTGCCATTATTAAGTTCATCAAAATAGAATTCAATACAGGCTTTTTCTAATCTGCTTTTCCACCACCAAGGCATAATATAACCGTATGTGTAATATTTATCAGTGCTAGTAGAGTGCACTAATATTAAATACCTATTTCCACGATATTCTTTACACTCTTTTACCTGCTGGAAAAAATTCTTAACTCTTTCCAACAGTTTTTGACATCCCTTCCACCCCCAATAAATAAGGAGGAATGGCCAAATAATAGCTCCCATAATGAAAGCTAATACTGTAAACCCAACCTTTTTCCAGGTAGGTTCTTGTCTGACTTGGAACTCTTTCCAAATCACGTAAGATCTGCTTATCGCAAAAAAAGC
>Ga0247609_10001732_pt1 | contig 24881 bp, 21 predicted proteins | sample 172DNAGHGlowgp2_FD_193487 | JGI IMG/M metagenome (GOLD analysis project Ga0247609, IMG submission 193487) | Sheep rumen microbial communities from Palmerston North, Manawatu-Wanganui, New Zealand - 1728 DNA GHGlow gp2 | ecosystem: Host-associated > Mammals > Digestive system > Stomach > Rumen ...
ATAATTAGTGGATTTTGTCAACAAAGAAGAAAAAAGAATGCCCTTTAAACTTTATTAACGGGTATTCTCTTGGATTTATCTTAGAAATCAAAGAAAAGCTGAGAATTCTTACAAAGTTACGAAAAAACTCACAATTCGCGGTGGAACGCGTCTTAATAAAACAAAAAAAATTGTGGAATGAAATAAGGTATGCAATAATTATTGTATCTTTGCATTTTATTGTATCAATTAAGACGATGAAAAAGAATCTATTGTGGATGCTTGCCGCCATCCTTATCAGCGGCACGATGTTGACATCATGTTCAAGCGATGACAATTCTGAGGGTACATCTCCTGAAAACGAGGTGGAAGCTGAACTGCAGAAGATGAGTCTCCGCGAAAAGGTGGGCCAAATGTTTTACGTGCGTCCTGAGTGTCTGGATACGACCATCCACTTCAACCTGCCCAGTGGCATTGACGGCAGTGCCGACGACATTACAAAGATCAAGTTACAGGCCGTAAACGAAACGATGAAGGGTGTTAACGAGAAATACCCTGTCGGCGGCATTATCCTCTATGCCCATAACATTGACCACGAGAACCAGCTCAAGACATTCATATCGCAGATACGCGCCCTGAAAGGCTCGCCGCTGCTCTGTATTGACGAAGAGGGCGGACGCGTGGCCCGCATCGGCAGGAATCCGAACTTCGACGTACAGACCTTTGAATCGATGGATTCCATAGGCAAGACTGGCGACCCGAAGAATGCTTACTACTGTGGCAATACTATCGGCACGTATCTTAAGAAGTATGGTTTCGACATCGACTTCGCTCCTGTAGCCGACGTGAACACCAACCCCGAGAACATCGTCATCGGCAAGCGTGCCTTCAGCAGCGACCCCGCTGTAGCTGCACCGATGGTAACAAGCTACCTGCAGGGGCTGAAGGATGCCGGTGTCACAGGCTGTATCAAGCATTTCCCGGGGCATGGCGACACAAAGGCTGATACCCACTATGGCTATGCCCAGAGCCTGAAGACATGGCAGGAGATGGCCAGTTGCGAGATGGTGACCTTCAAGGCCGGTATCCAGTGGGGCTGCCAGTTGATTATGACGGCTCATATCGGTGCGCCCAACGTGACGGGTTCAGAGATTCCCGCCACGATGTCGAGTCTCATCCTGCAGGATAAGCTGCGCGGAGAACTGGGCTATCAGAACATTATCATCACCGATGCCATGGAGATGGGAGCCATTACCCAGCAGTACACCTGTGCTGAGGCTGCCGTGGGCTGCATTCAGGCCGGCGTTGACATCGTGCTTGGTCCGCAGAATTTCGTCCAAGCTTTCGATGCCGTCATTTCAGCCGTTGAGCGCGGCGACATTTCCGAGAGCCGCATCAACCAGAGCGTCCGCCGCATCCTCCGCATGAAAAAGAACAGATAGCCTTCAATTTTTTATTATCAGTTGTCTCGCCAGAAATCTGGCACGCACACGAGCCTTACGGAATCTTAGGATATTGGTCGAAGTCGGGCTTGCGCTTCTCGAGGAAAGCCTTGCCACCCTCCTGGGCCTCGTCGAGGAAATAGTAGAGCATGGTGGCGTCGCCGGCCAGCTGCTGGATGCCCGCCTGACCGTCGAGCTCGGCATTAAGACCGGCTTTGATCATACGCAGGGCGATGGGTGAGCGCAGCATCATCTCCTCAGCCCACAGGACACACTCGTCTTCAAGTTCGGCAAGGGGCACCACCTTGTTGACCATGCCCATCTGCTCAGCCTCACGGGCGCTATACTGTCGGCAGAGGAACCATATCTCGCGGGCTTTCTTCTGGCCGACGATGCGGGCCAGATAGCTGGAACCGAAACCGGCATCGAAGGAGCCGACCTTGGGACCTGTCTGTCCGAAAATGGCATTCTCGCTGGCGATGGTGAGGTCGCAGACGAGGTGGAGCACATGGCCGCCACCGATGGCATAGCCGTTGACCATAGCAATGACCGGCTTCGGCAGGCGGCGTATCTGCATCTGCACATCGAGGACGGAGAGACGGGGCACACCCTCGTCGTCAATATAGCCGCCACGACCCTTGACGTGCATGTCGCCACCGCTGCAGAAGGCGTGCTTCACGTCCTCCAAGCGTTTCCCTTCAGGCACCTCAGACATAGCCCCCGTCAGGAGCACCACACGGATGCGTGCCAGTTCGCGACACTCGGCAAAAGCCTGGCTCAGCTCCAGCGTCGTGCGCGGCGTGAAAGCATTACGGTAGTGCGGCCGGTTAATGGTGATTTTGGCTATGCCGTTATACTCTTCGAAGCGTATCTCTTCGAACTTGCGAATCTCTTTCCACTGTCTTTTTTCCATAGTCATAATACTTTTTGGTGCAAAGATACAACTTTTTTGTCATTTTTTTGCTATCTTTGCCGACGAAATACCGATATCTATGCTACAAATCCGCTGTAAGAACACAAACACGACGAAAAGTTTCCCTGAGGGATGCTCGCTGCTGGACGTCTATCAAGAGTTCCAGGAAGATATTGGCCTGCCCTACCCCGTAGTGTCGGCCAAGGTGAATAACGTGTCGCAGGGACTGAAGTTCCGCCTTTTCCAGAACCGCGACGTGGAGTTTCTGGATGCCCGTGCGGGAAGCGGCCACCGTGCCTACGTCAGGTCGCTGAGCTTCGTGCTCTACAAGGCCACACAGGACCTGTTTCCAGGAAGCAAGCTCTTCATTGAGCACTCGCTCTGCCGAGGCTACTACTGTAACTTCAGACCCACCCCCGGCCCCTCCCCAAGGGAGGGGAGGTCAGTTACCGACGAGATGGTGGAACGTATCAAGGTGAGGATGCAGGAGATTATTGACCTGGACATGCCCTTCCGACGCACGGAGGCCACCAATGAGGAGGCTATCCGCGTGTTTACCGACCGCGGCTTTTCCGACAAGGTGAAACTCTTGGAGACCAGCGGACAGATTTACTCTGACTACTATACGCTGGGCGACACCGTGGACTACTACTACGGTCCGCTGGTGCCGAGTGCGGGCTACCTGAAGGTGTGGGGGCTGGAGCGCTACGAGCAGGGCTTGCTGCTGCGGGTGCCCGACTGGAACAACCCCATGCAGGTGGCCGAGAAGGTGGACCAGCCTAAGACGTTCGAGATGTTTGCCGAGAAGACGCGCTGGGACATCATCATGAGACTGTCGAATGCCGGCGACGTGAACAAGGCTATCATGCGGGGACATGCCTCGGAGCTGATACAGGTCTCAGAGGCTCTGCAGGAGAAGAAGATTGTGAAGATAGCCGAGGAGATAGACCGCCGTTTCCACCGCAAGAACGACCCCGTACGGCTGGTACTGATCACGGGACCGTCGAGCTCGGGAAAGTCTACGTTCTGCAAGCGACTGTCGGTACAGCTGCTGGCCTGCGGCCTGCGCCCCATTTCCTTCTCTACCGACGACTATTTCGTCAACCGCGTAGACACGCCAAAGCTGCCGAATGGCGACTACGACTTCGACAACATTGAGGCCGTGGACTACCGACTGCTGGAGGAGCACCTGACACAGCTGATGAAGGGCGAACGCGTAGAGGTGCCGGAGTACAACTTCGTCACCGGCAAACGCGAATTTAACGGCAAGCGGCTGAAACTGGCGGGAGACAGTGTGCTTATCATTGAGGGCATACACGCCCTGAACCCGTTGCTGACGAAAAAAATCAGCGACTCGGTGAAGTACAAAATCTATATCTCGGCCCTGACCAGCATATCGCTGGACGACCACAACTGGATACCCACCCGCGACAACCGTCTGCTGCGCCGAATCATCCGCGACTACAACAAAGGAGCATTCTCGGCACGCGAGACGATCGGTCAGTGGAAAAATGTGCTGCAGGCCGAAGACCAGTGGATATTCCCGTATCAGGAGACAGCCGACGTGATGTTTAACTCGGCCCTGAACATTGAGTTTGCCGTGCTGCGCACCCATGCCGAGCTGATACTGTCGACCGTACCACGCAACTGTCCGGAATACAGCGAGGCCCACCGTCTGCTGAAATTCATCCATTTCTTCCTGCCTATCAGCGACAAAGAGATTCCACCGACATCCATCATGCGCGAGTTCGTCGGCGGCAGCAGCTTCAAATATTAGACAGAGTAACTTTTGGGAAGACAGAATAACAGACGAACAGACAAATCTTAATAACTACCTGACAGCAATTTTTATTGATTGCTTGCTAACTTTTACAATTGCATTGCCCTTCAAAATGAGCGGGCGCGACTGGTCACGCTGAGCCTGGAAGAGGTCGAAAAGGAATCACGGGGACAGGTCCATGATCGCTCGTGCCGAGCGAATCACGCGACCTGTCCCCGTGATTCCCAAGCCTCAAGGAGCGCGCGAGGCGGACATTGCTCAAGGGGCACACAGAAGGCCTGACCCTCTGTGTGCCCAGGTAGCCATCAAAAAAGATTCTCAGAGTCTTTCCCCACACAGCGTCTATTATGCTGTATGGAAATCTGCCCACCCGAGAAACTAACAAATGTCAGTCACTTTATAAGCAGGGGGCTCTTTTGCAACTACCAAAAGGATGTGGCAGCCCGCCTCGCTGCCACATCCATGTTTTGGTTCAAGGAAAATCAAAGACCTGTCCCCCTGATTCGGTCATCATAGTATTGTAAATTATCAGGTGGTGCACCACTTGCCTGAACCTGAACGATTAAAGCTATTATTTGAATCATTCTCAAAAATCTCCTTTAATCAATTTCATCACCCCACAGAGGGGCATCTGTCGGTTCTTCACCGCTAGGTTCTTCACCGCTACCAGCCAATATGTGTACCTGATTTTGTAGGATGACTACTTCCATCTCTGGTTTCTCATATATTTTCTTTTTCATTGCTGAGTTCTCCTTATTTAATTACGACCTTTTTACCATTATTAATATACAGTCCCTTCTTGGTGGGCTTGCCGCTCAGGCGCACACCGTCGAGCGTGTACCATGCCTCGCTGTCAAAGGTCATCTCGCCCGTCTTGGTGTCGATGGTGCCGATGGCGGTTGTCTCGCCGTTGCTGCCTACCAGGCGCACGATGATGCTCTGTGGCAGTTCCTCGTCCGTAGCAGCTGCACCACGGGTCAAAGCGCGGGCTTGATTCGGTACGCCTACATACGACAGGTAGCAGCGCATAGGCTTGGCAGAAGCGCCTGTAGTGAGGCGAACGAACTGACCTGCCTCCACGCTCTTATCATCAGCAGAGGTGCCGCTGAGGGCAGCGAAACCATAGTCATGGGTCTCAACCTCATCCCAAACCTTATTAGTATATGTACCGTGGAACTCCCATCCTCCAGTATCAGAAGCGAGACAGTTGCCGCCGCCCGTGGTGTTCAGTGTGGCACCACCGGTGAAGGTGAGCGACGTTCCAGTTGGCACAAACAGATACGGTGTATTGGCAGTCAGCGAGCCCATCACTTCGTTCATCGTTGCCTCCCACTTGTTGTTCTTTTTCTCCACACCGCCGAAGGTATAGAACGTACCACCGCTGATTTCGTTGACATCCTTACTGAACGGCAGCATCACCGTGGATGGTTTGCCCTCGGTAAATGTGCGGTTGTAAGTCACGCTGTTCACTGTCACATCCTCAGGGATACTCACCGTCGCAACCGATGTGCCGTCGATAGTAGCCGTCAATGATGATCCGCTATATGCCAACGCGATTTCTCCGAACTGTGAATCGCCACAGTAATAATCGCTGCCATAAAGCAAGCCATTGCCGTATGCTGTAATACCACTGACATTGTAGGCAGTTCCCACATCGCCGATATTGCTGGGTTTACTTGCTGTTACAATAGGCTTTGTGCCCTGGGCGTCGCCGAAGGTCTGGGTGTAGTAGCTGTTGGTAGCGGTAGTGGTGGCGTTCCATCCACGGGCGAAGGTGGCGCTGTTGCCGCTGGCCATCGTCTCGCCGCTGGCGAGGGTGGCGGGGGCGCAGAGGCAGTTGGTGAAGGTGACAGTCTTGTTAGCGCCTGTCCATCCTATGAAACCGCCGTTGTGGGAACCGTTGCCGTCCTGTTGCAGCAGCTTGCCGTTGAACGTGCAGCCGTCGAAACTGATGGCGTGGCCGGAGACACGGCTCCAGCCTACGAAGCCGCTGTTGTTGCCGCCAGGACTGGTGATGACGGCACTGCTCAAGCAGTCGGTGAACATGGCGGTGTGCTCGCATAGGCCTACGAAACCGCCTGCGCCGCCAGGAGCGGTGATGTGGACGAGGCTGTTGCAGTGCTCGATGGTTACGTCGCCGAAGAGGTGGCCGATGAGTCCTCCGACATGGTAGTGGTCAGCAGCTTGGGGGTTTGAGGCATAGATGGTGCCGTCGATGGTGAGGTTGCGGAAAACGGGCTGGTTGCTGTCGTCGGCAGCGGTCTCGACAAAGGGAGCGATAAACTGCGCGTCAACGGGCGCGTCGGCTGTGCCGTAGGCGAGGGTCAGCGTGTGGTCGTCGCCGTCGAAGGTGCCGGTGAACTCATGTCCGCCCGCCATGCGGCTGACCGCGATGTCGGCATCGAGCTTCACGGTCTTGCCGCTGAAGTAGCCCTTGGTGTTCGCAGCCAGGAGGTCACAGAACGCGTTCCAGCCCCCGGCGGTGTGGATGGTGTACTCGGTACCCGCGGCATTCACGGAGATGTCAGCGGGGTCGAGGGTGATGGTAAACTCCTTCTCCACAGAGCCCAGCGATGCATAGTCGCCTTGGAAGGTAGCTATTACCTTAGCCGTGCCGACATTTTCATTGTTCTCGTAGGAATATACATAGTCCGTGCCTTTAGTGAGGTTGAGCGAGCCTGCCATAACCAGCGGCTCAGGCTTGATTTCGCTGCCTGTGTAGGTCTGGTCGGGAACATCGGCAATGGTTGGAGTGACTTTCTGCACAATGATGCGGCGGTTGCCGTTCTCAATGATGGTGAAGTAGTCGGCCTTGCTGTCGGTCACATCGGTTTCGTCATGCTTATAGACGATGCTTCCGCTGTTCTTGATGCTCGATGCATCCACTTTGTCAATGCCGTCGTAAATCGTCACCGTGCCGATGGCGTTGGTGCAGCCGAAGTAGGTATATCCAGTTCCGATGCCGTCTGCTGATGTGCCGCCCGTTGCCTTTACAGTTCCACCCTTGATGGTGATATTGCCGATTCGTGCGGTCTTTGCGCTGCCGTTACCATAGATAACGCCCGTGCCGATGCCTGCGCCCCACTGACTGCCGCCGTTGGCTGTGATGTTTCCGCCCTCGATGACAATATCGCCACCGATAACGTCATTGGCAGGGTCCCAAGCACGGCACAGACCGATTCCTGCAGACTGAGCACCGCCGTTTGCCGTCAGTGAACCGTCGCCTTTGATAGTGAGTGTCGTACCACTGCCGCCAATCTGAATACCGGCTGTGTTAGTAGCTCCGCTCACGCTGTTTGTGCCTACGAGAGTAATTGTTGCTGACCCCTCGCAGACTATGCTGCCGCTGATAGCAGCGTTGCTGAGAGTGATACTTGCTCTATCGGGGATGGTAACGGTATGTCTTATCGAGCCAGTCAGAATATCGCCGTCAGCATTGCTTTGTGCGACTTCTGCCGTCACGGTCACATCAGCCGCCGGCATCGTAAATGTGTACTGGATGTCGGTCTCAGCAGTCAGTTCAACTGCACCATTATTTACTTTCAATGTCGAGGCATCGATCAAGTCGCTGACGTAAAGATACATGGTAGTCCCGGCAAGTGCCTGACTGACATCGCTTGTGACAAGACTGCTGATGCTGACATCAATCGTGATAGTGCGGTAAATCTTAGTCTGCTCCTCGGTTATCTCCGTGGTGCAACCCTCGTCGCTAAAATACGTGCCGCACATGGAACACTGCCAATACTCGATGTTCACGTCCGTAGCCTCGTGGCGTTCGCCCGTGTGGGGAATCATCGGGGCAATGACATCAGATTCGGCAAGTTCAGTTGCGCCCGTCTCATCGGTGAAATATTTGCCATCGCTGTTGCGTCGGTAGCAATCCCGCTTGATGCCTGTTGCCGTACATGTAGCGGCTTTAACGGTGAGATGCGTATAAGCCGGAAGTGAACCGTAGAACTGCAATTCGTCCAAGTCCACTATGTCTGTTAAACCGACTTCGTAAACCTCAAAGCGGAAATACTGATACTTGTTGTTTCCGTCGTTGCTGCAAGGTATCTCGAAAGTCTTACCGGCACCAAGCGTTGTATTGGAGGAATGAATGGTTGTCCAAGCGTCGCCCTCGTTCAGTTTTGCCTTGAGCGCCCACTCCACGGGTTTCCAGAAGCCAGCATTCTCATGGTAGCAGGTCAGGACGTAGCCCTTCGGAATGAAAGGCGCATCGGCGTGGAACTCCACAAATGCTGGGTCGTCCGTACCGCCGTTGAAATCGCCTGCGGGAGCGTTGGGATCACCGTTATTACATGATTTCTCTGCTATCCAATCGGTGGAGGTATTGCCATCCACAAGATTAGCCCAGTTGTAGCCGTTTCCGCCCGTAGCCGTAAAGCCCGTGAACAGCGTGTAGTCCGTGCCGCCTACGGTGATGGTTGATGTCGTTGTCGCCCACGCCGTGGTGGCAGTGAGCATCATCACAAGGAGCAGCAACATCGCTGCCCGTCGCGTTGCGCCCAGCCCCAAGGCCAAGGGCGCGAAAATGTCTTTCTTAATACTCATGGTTATTGTTTATTGTTGATTATTTATTTGTCTCGCAGGGTATAAATAACACAGCGGCCTTCCTTGCATTAATGCAAAGAAAGCCGTATATTATTTACGCGGGTGCCCGCGCCTTTTAATGATGTATAAGCTATTGTAGGTGAGTACCTGAGAGAGAGAGAGAGTAATCAAATCATTGGAATGACCAAAGAAATCGGCCATTCTTTTGACATAAAGTCTTCCTCCGTCGCGACTCGGCAAAGCAGATGCAAGCATCGCTTTACTCTCGCTGCTCCGTCGGTTCTCTCGCTTAACATTATTTATTATAATCTCTCTGAGGTGCATAAATCCTTGATGTATGGTGATATATCTGTTAGAATATCATTCTTCATTTACTTTAATCTTCAGTAAATCGAAGTACATAAGGCGAGTGTTCAGGGGCAAACGACCAACGCCAATACCCATATACTTGGCTTCGAGTCGTTCGTCATCAATAAGATAGTGAAAACCGTTCTTTTCGTAATAGTGAAGTGTCTCAGGACGGTTCAGCGCATCTACAATAAGGAAGCGGCAACCAGTGCGGTTGTTGGTGCGGAAAAGCACTTTGATGAAGTCCATTATAGCGGTGCCGTAGCCTTGTCCTGCAAAGTCTTTGTTGGTACCCAAACGACCAATCAATACGGCAGGGAAACGCTTTAACGATTTATCGTGCAAGTCAGTATCATCAAGAAACTGCTCCTTATATTCGTCGGTGATGCGGTTTGTCAGGCGTATGCTGTCATTTGATAGCGAAAAGGCGGTGACAATGGTCTCTGGCTGATCTTTAAGGCAGAACAGATAGGTCTTACCAAGCAGACGGCTCTGGTTGACAAAACAATCCTTGGCGAAAAACTCGTCAAGGTCGCTTTCACCACAACTGAAAGGCTGACATTCAGTCAGCCTTTTCTCTGAAGCGCGTACAAGTTCACATCGTGCCAGCAGTTCTTCTACAGTCATAGCACGTTGGTAGTTTTCAGAAAGTCAGAAACGACTTTCGCCTCATGGCGATAGTCTTGCGTACCCGGATTCTGTTCCGTTCGCTTTGCTTCACACTCAAACGACTTAGCTGTCTCGCCGTAGAGTGTCGGTATTGCTCTGATTGCTGTTGCCATAGTTATCTATCTTTCTTATTGTCAATTTGTCAATCTTAATATTGACCGATATTGCGAAAGGAGAACAACGTTTGTCACATGTCTCCTGCTTTATCGCTTTAGCGGCGTTCACGCCGCACAACTGCGGTTAAGCGAGAGCAATGATGCTTGCATCAATTGCCGAGCGTGAGCAGTTTCGCAGCCTTCGGCTGCAAAGGTACAATTTTTTTTCAATTAATGATATGATTTGAAGAGTTTAACGTGATTTTGGGGCGATTTTGTTACATTTTGATATAAAAAACGAGAAACACATGGAATAAAGAAGAAAAATTCACTCTAATATATTACTGACATTGTACTCCAGATAGCTAATGCGTCTGTCTTGAATTATTAACCGACCCTGTAACACAATTACTTAGCGCAACCGAGGTACAAGGTCGGTACAAATGACCCCATTTTGATGCATTTTCTTTCTCTCTTTTGGCTGGCAAATAGTCTTCTCTTTGCTCACCGAAGGGAATCACGGGGACAGGTCCATGATTGCTCGTGCCGAGCGAATCACGCGACCTGTCCCCGTGATCCGCCGTGAGCTGACTCAGCTCGTCACCCCAATGACGGATGCATTCACGCGCGCGTATTATGAAGGGAAAGCGGAAAACATCCCACACTCGTCACACTCGTCACACCCATGCTGGGTGTGGGAAGTGTGACGAGTGTGGGGTATTTTCCCGTTAAGACTACCATATATAGGGAGACAAGACAAAATGAGAATCACAGACAAAGTGAGACAATGAAGTAAGAAGTAAGAGGAAGAGGTAAGAAGTATGATGTGTTGTTCAACACGATTATGCGGATTGGAAATAGGCCTTAGAGAAAAACGTAACGGCCGCTCGTAAAAAAATATAAGCCTCTCGTGAAAAAATATAAGCCTCTCGTGAAAACGTCACGGCCGCTCGTATAACATTAACTACGTCCAGAACTCTTTATCGCCTGTCGGTTGCATCTCACCCTGACATTGGGGGCAGGTATGCTTATCCCATATCCTGATGTTATCACTGCCACATTGTAAGCACAGACGACCGACCTCGCTTCTGTAGGAAGGTGCCACATCGGCAATGATGCCACCCACCACGATGTTCTGGACGGTCTTGCAGTCAGGGCACGACATAGCCGTAATCTCCTGACGGAAGAGTCCACGACCTTCGTACACATCGGCCTCATAGCCACACTGCTTACAGCGATATTTCAGTTTCCAAGCCATTATTCAGATTATGTTGCAAAGTTACGAATTATGGTGGATTTGCGTACTTTTTCGCTCAAGAATTAAGAATAAGTGATCGTTAAAAAATAACTTGGTACGATTTCCGCTCCGTTGAAGCGAGTAACTTTATCTTGATATTTGCTCTTTCAAAGAATTTGTGTTTTGCCTCTATTTGTTTGTTTCATATATTTTGCGTATTATGGGCCGTTTGGTTTAATTACAGCGTGACGGATTTTGATTATTTATTTCATAAATCGTTATTTGCCTCTACTAAAAGCGTATAAATTGATGGTTATGAATTATTTAAGTATAATAATATTTCTATTTTACTTCTACTGAACTTCTACTTTTCATCTACTAATCATCTACAAGACAGAAAGAAGGTCTGGAAATAATTGTTGATTGAGGCGAATCAGAATTCCATTAAGGAAAAGATTGTTCCCGGCTTGGGAATACGACATTCCCGGGCAGGGAACGTTACATTTCAGGCTTGGGAACAAACGGAGAACCTGTCGTTTTCGGGGTTGTAGAGATAAGATAGATGATTAGTAGAGGTTTGGTAGAGGCAAAATAGAAATAACAGATATGGAATTGTCTGCTGAAATCACTTATAATCAGTAAGTTTACAGGTAATGAACAGTTGTTTTGTAGAGGTAATGTCAAATAATAGCTTCTTCTGCTGCCATTGGCATTGGCATGTCCTCTTCATTCTTGTTAAATGCAACTGATGACATATGAATTGTACCAAGTTATTTTTTAACGATCACTAAATATGAAAATGTTGTATCTTTGCAGCAGAATTGAGAATGAAGTAACGTAGCTGTAATATGAAGAAAAATCTGATTCTGGCAATAGTAGCTGTCCTCTTTGCCTTGACGGCAAACGCTCAGACTGCGCTCAAGAAAGTCTATAACGAGGACATCAATCCCATCGAGCAGATAGACCAGGCTGTCGCGAAAGCCAAGTCCGAAGACAAGTTTGTCATCTGTCAGGTTGGAGGCAACTGGTGTCCCTGGTGTTTGCGCTTTGCTGACTTCATCACGAATGACACGACTATTAGCCATGTCATTGATCAGAACTTTGTCTATATCCATGTCAATTACAATCCCCGTAAATCAGGAACTGCAGAGAAAGAAGCGCTGGCAAAGACTATGCTGCAACGTCTGAACAATCCCGCCCGTTTCGGCTTCCCTGTGTTTGTAGTTCTTGACGATGATGGCAGAGTCATCCATATTCAGGATTCGAGTTTCTTGGAGCAGGGACAGGGTTACGACCAAGAGAAAGTGCTCCGATTCTTCAAGAACTGGACGCCAAAGGCAGTGAAGTAGACAAAGAATACTATCAGGGGACGAAGACCTCGAGCAATACGGGATGTTCGCGCTCTAAATATAATAAGGTGTCGATGCCCTGTTGCATTTGTTCCATGTTTTCCGCTTTCAGATAGACAACGTTATTCTGGCTACAGATACCTTCAGCACTGGCTGTGTGGGCGGCAGCCACGAGACGGTCGCGGGCAGGACTCTGTTCCAACCCCGGCAACTGATTGAAGATGCCACCCTTGCCATTGTTGAGCAGCAGGATGCGGAGGTTGCCCTTGAGATTCGTATTCCACAGGGCGTTCTGATCGTAGAAGAAACTGAGGTCGCCGATGACGCAAAAGACGTTCTGGTCTGTCACGACCGAGAAGCCGGCGGCCGTAGACAGCGAACCCTCGATGCCGTTGACGCCACGATTACACCAGACATGATGGTGGGCGTAGATATTGGCCAGACGAACGGCCGAGGAGTTAGCATAATGAACAATGCCCTCGGTGAAATGCCCTTCGAAGTACTTAACGGCAGCTGCCTGCGAATATGGAGGCTGGAAGTCGGCTGCTCGTCGGGAAGCCTCCGTCAAGGCAGCAAGCCATTGGCGACGATAAGACGTGCCTTGCAACTGACGATGCGACAGCTTCTGACTGAGCGACTGCAACACGGACTCCGGGTCGCCGACAATGATGCCACGCAGATTCTGGAATGTATCCTCCACATCGCCCGACGGACTGATGCGCCACGTCTGGGTGTCAGTAGCCTGACGCAGGAACCGGCGCAACCGCTTGCTGACAATTGTGTCGCCAACGTGGATGATGAAGTCGGGCGGCAGGATGCTCTCTCCCCTCTCCTCTCTCCTCTCTCCTCTTTCATCCCTTCTCTCCTCTCTCCTCTCTCCTCTCTCCTCTATTTCCAGCACTTCATCAAAATGACTGACATGGGGGAAAGGCGACAATGCCTCATGAAGGACGATGACATGGCTGAAAAGGAAGTCGACGTCATTGCCCTCGAAGTCGTGAGGATTTGTCTGTCCGAAGACAATCATCGGACGACGGGCAGCCACCAGACCGTCAACAAAAGCAGGATGCAGGCAATCGTAGTCGCGAGCGGGTGAGGTTCGCATAATCGTCCTGACTTCAGGCAACTGCGGCACATCAAAAGTAAAAAGTGGTTCGGTGATAGGCACATTGATATGTACAGGACGAGCATCATCGGCCATCGCGTCAAGCAACGCCTCGTTGACAAGACGGTTGCAATACCATTCGTCAACCTCGGGCAGCGAAACTGTACGACGGACGAACCGACCGAGAGCACCAGGCTGCGGCAGCGTCTGTCCGTCGAGCTGGCCTATCCATGCCTCCGGACGGTCGGCACTGATGACCACCATCGGCTGATGCTGATACCATGCCTCAGCCACGGCCGGAGCCAGGTTGAGCAAGGCTGTGCCGCTGGTGACACAAACGGCCACCGGCTTGTGAAGGGCCTGCATCATACCCAAGGCATAGAAGCCCGCCGAGCGCTCGTCGGTGACAGGATAACAGGTCACGTCAGGACACTCATTAAGATTATGGACGATGGGAGCGTTCCGGCTGCCTGGGCAGACCACAGCATGATGGATGCCGTGGGCAACGAGCAGTGCCGTCAACTGGTTTACATTCTGTTTGCTGCTATACACCGGTTCAGTATTTTCGATTTACCACTTATAGTTCAGAAGACGCCGCATAGTCTCAAGCTTAGCCTCTGTCTCCAGCCATTCCTGCTGCTCGACACTGTCGCGAAGCAGTCCACCTCCTGCATAGAGATGACAGCAATCGCCATCAATATTCATACAGCGCAGCGACACATAGAGGTGGGTTGCCTGCTCCATGTTCAGCGTTCCAAGGAATCCACTGTAGTAACGCCGCGGCGTATGCTCGTTGTCGACAATAAACCGGAAAGCCTCGCGCTTTGGCAGTCCGCAGACGGCTGGCGTGGGATGGAGCCGTCCGAGCAGTTCGCCCAGATGGCGGTCATCGGGCAGTGTAAACCTGAAGTCGCTGCGCAGATGGACAAGATCGGCAGCACGCGCCGTACGCGGTCCCTCCTCATGGAAGTCGGTCGTAAACTGCTCCAGACACTCCGCTATATAAGTGGCCACAATACGCTGTTCCTCAATGTTCTTCGTGCTCCAGGCCACGTCCTCGCCCTCGCCTTTCAGCTGGTCGCCCTTGAGCTGCATCGTGCCGGCCAAGGCAATGGTATGCCAGATGCCTGCCTCGCCCTCAAGCAGTATCTCAGGTGTGGCCGTCAGCCACGTGCCGCTCTGCGGGGTGCTGACCAAGGCAACAAACAGTCGGGGATAGAGGCTGCAGGCGCGGTGAAACAACTCTATTGGGTCTGCAGGTGCAGGAGAGGTCTCTTCGGCACAACGTGCAAGGACAATCTTGCGGAAGGTGTCCTGACAGAGTTGTGCATGGAAATTGGCAAAGTCGATGGTATAGGTTAAAGAAGGACGCTCTGCAGCAGTTGCCGACGGAACCGCAGCAGAGAGTTCCGCCGGGGCAGACGGCGGTACGGGATGACAGGAGAGGCTGTCGGGACTGATAACGACAATGGGCTGTTCGCTCTTGACTTCGAACGGTGCGATGACAAAGCCTGAGACACCGTCAAGCTGTGCGCAGGCATGCAGGTCCTGCGTCTGTCCCTCCAGCCTGTAATAATGGTCTTCATGAGGGAAGCGGTAAAGTGCAAAGGCCTGTGGCATATCAGCTTTTCTTAGTCCTTATAACATAATTGGTGACACGGACGCTGGAGATAAGGTCGCCGGCGGTGTCGCGGATATCAATGTTCCAAACGTGCAAGGTCTTGCCCCGGTGCAGCAGACGGGCGTAGGCCGTGACGGTGTCGCCCTCGGCAACCGCCTTCACATGGCTGCCACTGACCTCAATGCCCACACAGGCACATTTAGGGCAGAGGGCACACGAGCCGACACCGGCCACATTCTCAGCCAGGGCCAGCGAGGCACCGCCGCTCAAGAATCCGAAAGGCTGGCGGTTGCGCTCATCCACCCGCATACGCGCCTTACAAGTATCGTCCTCTGGAGTGGAGATGAACTCCATTCCGAGGGCGGTACTCAGGTTAGGTTTTGCATTGATAATCTTGTTTATTCTTTCTACATTCATTATTTGAACAATGAATATTCTTTCACATCCCATGCCACGGCACTGGCTCCAAGCACGTCGCGGGTACGGTTATCGAGTGTCGAGGCAAAAATCTTCACCTTCCCGCGGATGCCACGGAACACGTGCTCCTCAAAAGACTCGCGGGTGGGTAACACCAGCCATTTGCCGGCCTGTGAGATACCACCGGCCAGAATGATAGCCTCAGGATTGACGATAGACGCATAGTTGGCCAGGCCGATACCCAGGACACGGCCGGTGCGGCGGTAAACCTCAATAGCCATCTGGTCGCCCTTGTCGCAGCACTCCGCGATGATGCGCGGCGACAGACGCTCCTGTTCGCGCATCAGCGACGGTGCATCCGACTCTGCCATGAGTTCCTCTGCCGTCTGGACAATGCCGCGGGCCGAGACGTATGACTCCACACAGCCTTTATGACCGCAGGTACACAGCCTTCCGTCCTCAATGATACAGGTATGGCCGAACTCACCGGCAAAGCCGCCGGCTCCCAGGTGCTCACGTCCCCGTGAGAAGAAACAACTGCCCAGACCTATGCCTATGTTCAAAACAATAAACTCTTTCATGCCATGGGCACTGCCAAAGACCAGTTCGCCCACTGCTGAGGCATGGGCATCGTTAGCCACACCCACAGCCAGTCCGAGTTGGTCGCGCATCAAGGCAGCCAGGGGAATGACACCCTTCCACGGCAGGTTCGTAGCATTCTCTATGCAGCCTGTCACAAAGTTCGTGCTTGGCGAACTGACGCCCACAGACCGTATCGTTTCCAGACCGCCATTGGCCTCTGCCAGCATGACGATGCCCTCGCAGAGCGCCGAGACAAACGAGTTGACGTCTGCATAACTCAAGGTGTCGATATGACTGTCTGCCACAATATTGCCACGTATGTCGACAATGGCAAAGGTGGTGCGCTCCATGCTGATATCCACACCAACCACACGTGTCTTAATGCTTGTATTTAACATGTTGTCATCCTATTTGAATAAAGAATACTCCTTTACTTCCCAAGCCAGAGCACTGGCTCCGAGCACATCGCGCTCGTTGTCGTCGAGAATAGACACCAGCAACTTGACTTTCCCGCTGATATTATGGAACACATGTTCGTCGAACGACCGGCTGACGGGGTCGAGCAGCCAAGGCCCCATACGCGTCAGCTCGCCGGTGAAGATGATGGCCTCAGGGTCCAGAAGCGAAGCATAGTTGGCCAGGGCCATACCCAACTTCTCGCCGGCTTCCTCGCAGACCTTGCGGGCCAGCACGTCGCCTTGCTCACAATAGGCCAGCAGCGACTGTGGCGACAGGTCGCCGTCTCTCATCAGCGACGGCTCGTCGGTAGCCGCCAGCAGTTCTCTGGCTGAGGTAGCCAGGCCACGCGACGAGGCATACTCCTCAATGCAGCCCCTGCGGCCACACGTACACTGACGGCCTCCAGGCACCACGCAGGCATGTCCGAACTCGCCGGCAAACCCTCTGTGTCCTATATGCACCTGCCCATTGGAGAAGATACAGCTGCCCACGCCGCCATGGCCCAAGGAAATGACGATGAAATCCTTCATGCCATGAGCACAGCCAAACACATGCTCGCCCAGAGCCGTAGCATGGCAGTCATTGGCCAAGGCCACGGCCAGTCCCAGCCGGTCGCGCAGTAAGGCAGCCATCGGCACGATACCCTTCCACTGGAGGTTGGCGGCATTCTCTAAGCACCCCGACACGAAGTTGGCGCTGGGCGAACTGATGCCCACCGAACGTATCATATCGTAGCCACCATTAGCCTCTGACAGCAAAACAATCTTCTCACTCAACGCCGAAACGAAAGCACCGGCGTCATGGTAGTCAGACGTAGCCAACTCATCCTTAGCTATAATGTTCCCACGGACGTCAACAATAGCGAGTACCGTTTTTTTTACGCTTATGTCAATACCCACGACTCGCGTCTTGATATTAGTCTCTTCCATAGTTTTATTTACAAAGTTTGCAGCAAATTTAGTCATTTTTCTGATACGAACCAAATGATTAGCACTTTTTTTTCAAATATCGTGTGCTTATTCAGATATTTTTAGTAATTTTGCACCATCAATTGATATATTCGGATATAAAAAATGAACATTTTAGAACTTAGCGAACAAGAAATCCTGCGACGCCAGTCGCTTGACGAGTTGCGCCGTATGGGCATCAACCCCTACCCCGCAGCAGAGTATACCACCAATGCTTTCTCCACAGAAATCCTTGACACTTTCAGCGACGAGGCCGAGCCCCGTGAGGTGAGCATTGCCGGCCGTATGATGAGCCGCCGCGTCATGGGCAAGGCATCATTCGTAGAACTGCAGGACAGCAAAGGCCGCATCCAAGTGTACGTCACCCGAGACGACATCTGTCCCGATGAGAACAAAGACCTTTATAACGTCGTCTTCAAGAAACTTCTTGACATTGGTGACTTCATCGGCGTGCGCGGCACGGTGTTCCGCACACAGACAGGCGAAATCAGCGTGCATGCCCATGAGCTGACGCTGCTGTCGAAGAGCCTGAAGCCACTGCCTATCGTGAAGTACAAGGACGGAGTGGCCTACGACAAGTTTGACGACCCCGAGCTGCGCTACCGCCAGCGCTATGTCGACCTGGTGGTGAACGAGGGTGTGAAGGACACCTTCCTGAAGCGTGCCACTATCATACGCACCCTGCGCCGAATTCTCGATGACGCCGGCTACACAGAGGTAGACACCCCCATCCTGCAGAATATTGCTGGCGGTGCTTCAGCACGCCCGTTCATCACCCATTTCAATGCGCTGAATCAAGATATGTACATGCGTATCGCTACCGAGCTCTATCTGAAGCGACTCATCGTTGGCGGCTTTGAGGGCGTCTATGAGATGGGCAAAAACTTCCGCAACGAGGGTATGGACAAGACGCACAACCCGGAGTTCACCTGCATGGAGTTGTACGTCAGTTATAAGGACCTGCTGTGGGGTATGACCTTCACCGAGAATATGCTGGAGCAGATCTGTACCGCTGTCAATGGCAAGCCCGAGGTAGAGATTGACGGCAACATCATCTCGTTCCGTGCTCCGTTCCGCCGTCTGCCCATCCTCGACGCCATCAAGGAGAAGACGGGCTTCGACTGCGACGGAAAGACCGAAGAGGAGATACGCGCCTTCTGCCTCAGCAAGGGCATGGAGGTTGACGAGACCATGGGTAAGGGCAAGCTTATTGACGAGCTCTTCGGCGAGTTCTGCGAGGGCACGTTCATCCAGCCTACCTTTATCACCGACTACCCCGTGGAGATGTCGCCCCTGACCAAGATGCACCGCTCGAAGCCCGGACTGACTGAGCGCTTTGAGCTGATGGTCAACGGCAAGGAGCTGGCCAACGCCTACTCTGAGCTGAACGACCCCATCGACCAGGAGGAGCGCTTCAAGGAACAGATGCGACTGGCCGACAAGGGCGACGACGAGGCGATGATCATCGACCACGACTTCCTGCGTGCCCTGCAGTATGGTATGCCTCCCACATTCGGTATCGGCATCGGCATAGACCGTCTGGTGATGCTGCTCACCGGTAAGTTCACCATCGGCGAGGTGATGCTGTTCCCGCAGATGAAACCTGAGAAGAAGGCTCCGCAGAGCACCATCCAGGAGTGGGCAGCCATCGGCGTTTCCGAAGACTGGGTCTACGTGCTGCGCAAAGCCGGCTTCAACCTTATCCAGAACATCCGCGACGAGAAGCCCCAGGGTCTGCAGCAGAAGATTGGCGAGATTGTCAAGAAGTACAAGCTCGACCTGCAGAAGCCCTCTGTTGACGAGGTGGCTGCTTGGATTGAGAAGGCATAGAGGGGGCTCAATATGTTCGACTGTGGAAAGATAGCAATTATAGGCGGCGGTAGCTGGGCAACGGCCATTGCCAAAATTGTGGTGCAGCACACGCATCACATCGGGTGGTACATGCGCCGCGATGACCAGATAGACGATTTCCGCCGCATGGGCCATAACCCCAGCTACCTGACCAGCGTCCATTTTGATGTCAGTGAGATTCAGTTCGAGAGCGACATCAACCGCATTGTCCAGCAGTACGACACGCTGGTCTTCGTCACGCCGTCGCCGTATCTGAAAAACCACCTGAAGAAACTAAAGACACGCATCAAGGACAAATTCATCGTCACGGCCATCAAGGGCATCGTGCCCGACGAGAACCTTATCTGCTCAGAGTACTTTCATCAGGTGTTCGACGTGCCTCACGAGAACCTGGCCTGTCTCGGTGGTCCCTCGCATGCCGAGGAGGTGGCCATGGAACGGCTCAGTTATCTCACGGTGGGCTGCTCCAACACGGAGAAGGCACAGGCTTTTGCCGATGTCCTCACCAGCGACTTCATTAAGACAAAGACCTCCGACGACGTGATAGGCATTGAATACTCATCGGTGCTGAAGAACGTCTACGCCATTGCCGCCGGCATCTGTTCCGGCTTGAAGTACGGTGACAACTTCCAGGCCGTGCTCATTGCCAACGCCGTACAGGAGATGACACGCTTCCTCACAGCCGTACACCCCATTGAACGCAACCCTTACGACTCAGTCTATTTAGGCGACCTGCTGGTGACGGGCTACTCCAACTTCTCGCGCAACCGCACCTTCGGTACTATGATTGGCAAAGGCTATTCGGTAAAGTCGGCGCAGATAGAGATGGAGATGATTGCCGAGGGATTCTTCGGCACCAAATGCATGAAGGAGATTAACCGCCACTGGCACGTCAATATGCCTATCCTTGATGCGGTCTACAATATATTATATGAACGCATATCGCCACAAATAGAGATTAAACTATTAACTGATTCATTTAGATAAACAAACCAAAACAATTATGAAGAACATCAGTCTTGACATCACAAAGGCCGCCTCGTTCCTGCAGGCCGGCGCAGTAGAGGCTTTCGAGCCACAGGTAAAAGCCGCTCAACAAGCCCTGGAAGAGGGTACTTGTCCCGGTAACGACTTCCTGGGATGGCTCCACCTGCCCAGCAGCATCACACCACAGTTCCTCGACGAGATACAGGCTGCAGCCGACACGCTGCGCGAGAAGTGCGAAGTGGTCGTCGTAGCTGGTATCGGTGGTTCCTATCTGGGTGCCCGCGCCGTCATCGAGGCTCTTGGCAACTCGTTTGCCTGGCTTGTCCAGGACAAGAAGAACCCCGTCATCCTCTTTGCCGGCAACAACATCGGCGAAGACTATCTCTCTGAGATGACTGAGTACCTGAAGGACAAGAAGTTTGGTGTCATCAACATATCCAAGTCGGGCACAACGACTGAGACAGCCCTCACATTCCGCCTGCTGAAGAAGCAATGCGAGGCTCAGATGGGCAAGGAAACAGCTAAGGATGTTATCGTGGCTGTCACCGATGCCAAGCGCGGTGCTGCCCGTACCTGCGCCGACAAGGAGGGCTACAAGTCGTTCATCATCCCCGACAACGTAGGCGGCCGTTTCTCCGTGCTCACACCAGTGGGTCTGCTGCCCATCGCCTGCGCCGGTTTCGACATCAAGGCTCTTGTCGAGGGTGCTCAGGTCATGGAGAAGGCCTGCGGTCAGGACGTTCCCTTCGCCGAGAACATTGCCGCCCAGTATGCTGCCGTCCGTAACGGTCTGTACCAGGCTGGCAAGAAGATTGAGATCATGGTGAACTACCAGCCCAAACTGCACTACTACAGCGAGTGGTGGAAACAGCTCTACGGTGAGTCAGAGGGTAAGGACAAGAAGGGTATCTTCCCCGCCAGCGTCGACTTCACTACCGACCTGCACTCCATGGGTCAGTGGATTCAGGATGGCGAGCGTACCATCTTCGAGACCGTCATCTCAATTGAGAAGCCCAACCGCGAACTGCTCTTCCCCAACGACGAGGAGAACCTTGACGGTCTGAACTTCCTCTCCGGCAAGCGCGTAGACGAGGTGAACAAGATGGCTGAGCTGGGCACACGTCTGGCCCACGTCGATGGCGGCGTGCCTAACATCCGCCTGTCAGTGCCCGAGCTGAACGCCTACTATCTGGGCCAGCTCATCTACTTCTTCGAGATTGCCTGCGGCATCAGCGGCAACCTCCTGGGTGTGAACCCCTTCAACCAGCCCGGTGTGGAGGCTTACAAGAAGAACATGTTTGCACTGCTCAACAAGCCCGGCTATGAGGCTGAAAGCAAGGCTATCCAGGAGCGTCTGGCAAGTGAGAATTAATCATTACCTAAAGAAGCACGGCTTTGAGCACTTTGAGCCCAAAGCCGTGCTCTTCGACATGGATGGTGTGCTCTACGACTCCATGTCGCGGCATGCCATAGCCTGGCAGCGGTCGATGGCCACGTTTGGCATTGCCATGACCGAACACGATGCCTACGCCACTGAGGGTGCCCGTGGCATTGACACCATCCGCGAGATGGTGCTCAGGCAGAAAGGTGAGGAGATTTCCCTGGAACGGGCACAGGAGATGTACGATGAGAAGACGCGCCAATTCCACCTCATGGGCGAAGCGCCCCTCATGCCCGGTATCCTGGGACTGATGGAGCACATCCGCCACCAGGGACTCTGCATCGGCGTGGTTACCGGCAGCGGGCAGCGGCCGCTTATCAACCGCCTGAAAAACGACTTCAAGGGTTTCTTAGACGAGCAGCATATCGTCACGGCCTACGATGTCAGCCGTGGCAAGCCTAATCCCGACCCTTACCTCATGGGCATGAAAAAAGCGGGTACCGAACCATGGCAGACGGTGGTCGTCGAGAACGCCCCCCTGGGCGTCAGGGCTGGCACGGCAGCCCGTGCCCTGACCATCGCCGTCAATACCGGTCCGCTGCCCGATGCCGTTCTCACCGGGGCAGGTGCCGACCTGCTGTTCAGCCGGATGACCGACCTGCGCGATGCCTGGCCAGAACTCTTCTAACCGTTTTTACACGTCTTCGTCATCATCGTCATGCTCACCAGTTCCACTGGTGTCCATGTCTGAGTCACGCTCAATCTTGACGTGGCCGAAGTTGTCGATTTTCACTTCCAAGGGGATATACTCGTCGGTCTGTGGCAGGCTCACACTTGCCGCAAACTCCAGTTGCGTGTCATCGACCTTGTCAAACACCAGTCCCTCCAGGATGCCCGCCTTCCGATAACCGGGATCAACGTATGACTCGAAGTCGGCCTTGGTAAACTTCTTGCTGATAGCCACGGAGCCGTCAGCCCGCCTTACTACGACGGTGATGCTGTTGTCAACAAACTTTTGCCCCGTCTCGTCCTTCACTAGCGGCAGACTGTCGTTGGCAACACGGCTGACCTCCACCTTATATTCCTTGCCCAGCCACTGCACGTCGCGGGTGTCACTATATGGCTGCATACGGACAGGCCCCGACGGCTTGACGGCCTCCACCCGTGGGGCAATGATGTCCTGCGTCTGTTTCTTCTCCTTGCATCCGGACATCACGGCGAGTCCGGCCATTGCTATCAAAACTATCTGTTTCTTCATGTGCTTCTGCTTTTCTTGGAATTTCGACCACAAAGGTACAAAATAAAAATCAGACCAGCACAAAAAATGCCCGCTATTTTTCGTAGCGGGCATCTTCACGTCTTAATTATCCTGTTTTGCACCACGGGGACCACCACGTCGGCCACCCTCCTTCATGCGCTTCTCGGCATCGGCCTTGTACTGCTTGTACTGGTCAGGTGTCAGGATGGTCTGCAGCTCTGCATCATACTGCTTCATGGTCTCCATGTGCTCCTTGCGCTTGGTCTCCATCTGCTGTTTCATCTCCTCGGTCATCTCAGGACGCTTGTTCGTGTCCATGCCCTCGGGAGCAGGGCGTGCACCGCCGCGCCTACCGCCACGGGGACCGCCCATGCGGGGCCCCATCTTGTCGGCATACTTGGTGTTCAGGGCCAGCAACTTGGTGGCCTGTTCGTCGTTCAGCCCATATTTCTTGACGGCATCGTCGGTACGCTTCTTCACCATCTCGGTCTTGTCCATCTTGCGGTGGTTGCCCCTTTCGGGTTTGTTATCATTCTGTGCCTGAGCGGCAGTCATTGTCATTACAGCTACGAGAGCCAAAATCATTTTCTTCATTTTTACTTAAGATTTTAATAGTTTTACTTTCGGTTTGTCGTTACAAATACAGCTCAGCCCCGGGATGCTTGGCTGTCTGAGAACTACTTATAAGATGCAGAAAAAGCAGGAAAGTTTAATCGTCAGACTAAAAAAATAATTTAAGATGACGGGGGAATGACTTTTTTTTCGTACCTTTGCCCTGCATTAGTAGTTTTTGGCACTGAATAAATGGGCAGAAAAAATAACATTATACTGATGATTGCCGTAGCAGCACTACTGACAGGCTGTTCGTGTCAGGGCGACAAGAGTGAGCAGCCGGCGGCAGTCTACCAGGCCATCGACACCGTGCCGCTGCTTGTCATGCAGATTCAGCAGTGCTCACGACTCTACACCACAGAATATAAGGTACACAAGATTGTGACACACGACGATGTGGTAAGCCTGCGCGGCAGCCTGTTCAAACAGGACATCAACATCAAACTGCCCTTAGGCGACCGCAAGGTGGCCATCCCCATGGATGCCACGCTGAAGGCATATATCGATTTCAGCGAGTTCTCCGAGAAGAACGTTGAGCGCCACGGGCAGCACATCACCATCCTACTGCCCGACCCGAAGGTGGAGCTGACCAGCTCGAAGGTGAACCAGCGCGAGATACGGTCATACGTCGGTCTGGTGCGCGCCGGCTTCAGCGATGCCGAGTTGAGCGGCTATGAGCAGCAGGGGCGCGAGGCCATCATCCAGAGCATACCGCGGCTGGGCATCATCGGCGTAGCCCGCGAGAATGCCGCCCGGGCACTGGTGCCGCTGCTCCGGCAGATGGGCTACCAGGAGCAGGACATCACCATTGCCTTCCGCAAGGAGTTCCAACTGAATGACATTCGTAAGTTTATAGAATTGAGGCATGAGAACTGAGAGACTGAGCTATATACGCTGGACGGTCAGGGCGCTTCTGCTCGTGATAGTCATCCTATTATTATGGTGGCTGCTCTTCGCCGAAAAGGACAACCATGTAGGCATAGAGGTCGACGGAAGCATCGACATCACCCCGGAACAGGTGCAGAGCATCAAGGCCATCGGCCAGTGGGAGTTTCTCAGCATCAGCGACGAGGAGCTGGTAGACACCGTCCGTAAATCGCTCTTCCGCACCGACCAGCTGGCACGCATCTACTACGGCACCATGCGCCTGGGCATCGACATGAGCCGTGTGAGCATCAGGAGTCAGGGCGACACGGTGAGCGTCGACCTGCCACGCATCGACCTGCTCGACTATGATTTCATAGACGAAGCGCGTACCAAAGCCTTCTACGAGT
>Ga0247609_10001733_pt1 | contig 24881 bp, 18 predicted proteins | sample 172DNAGHGlowgp2_FD_193487 | JGI IMG/M metagenome (GOLD analysis project Ga0247609, IMG submission 193487) | Sheep rumen microbial communities from Palmerston North, Manawatu-Wanganui, New Zealand - 1728 DNA GHGlow gp2 | ecosystem: Host-associated > Mammals > Digestive system > Stomach > Rumen ...
TCCCACCGACATCGCTGCCACCGAGATCGGTGCCGATGCCGCCGGACGAAGACTGTACGAACTGATATGGAAGCGTACCATTGCATCCCAAATGGCTGATGCAGAGCTGGAAAAGACAACCATCGAAATTGACATCGACGGACAGGACAAACATTTTTCCTGCTCAGGCGAACAGGTGCTTTTCGACGGTTTCCTCAAAGTCTATTACGAATCGACCGACGACGAAGAGGAAGAAAGCCCCAACCACCAGCTGCCAGCCGTGAAAAGCGGTATGGCTCTGGACCTCGAATCCTGCACCGCCACGCAGCACTACACCCAGCATCCGCCACGCTACACCGAGGCAAGCCTCGTCAAAAAACTTGAAGACCTCGGCATCGGACGCCCCTCGACCTATGCACCAACAATATCCACCATCCTTAAACGCGAATACGTCATCAAGGAAGACCGTGCCCCTCAGGATTTCAACACCATACTGCTGACGCTGGTACCCGGCAAGGATATCGCCCGCAGCGAAAAAATCGAACACCTCGGCGCCGAAAAAGGCAAGCTCTTCCCCACCGACATTGGAACCATTGTCAACCAGTTCCTTATGGAGCATTTCACCGATATTATGGACTATAACTTCACCGCCAAGGTCGAGAAAGACTTCGACGACATTGCCAACGGCACACAAGCTTGGCGCGACGTCATAGGCCAGTTCTATATCCCCTTCCATCGCAATGTAAAACAGACACAAAGCCATTCGAAACGCACCAGCGGCGAACGCCTGCTCGGCACAGACCCCGCCAGCGGGAAAAACGTGTACGCAAAAATAGGCCGCTACGGTACGCTGATACAAATCGGCGAGACCAACACCGACGAGAAGCCCCGTTTTGCATCTATGAAGAAAGGACAGAGCATCGAGAACATCACCCTCGAAGAAGCCCTCGACCTCTTCTCGCTGCCTCGCACGCTTGGCGAATACGAAGGCCACGATGTTGTCGTAAGCATCGGACGCTTTGGACCTTATGTGCGCCACAACGGCAAATTCTACTCACTCTCGAAAAACGACGACCCATACGTCGTGTCGCTCGACCGTGCTATCGAAATCATCGAGGTCAAACGCAAACAGGCCGAGGAAAAAGAACGCCTCAAAGCTATGTTCCCCAACGAGATAGGTGAATACGAAGGCGAGAAGGTTGTCTCCAATGTCGGGAAATTCGGCCCCTACCTTTCTTATAAGGGCGAAAACTACCGTCTGCCAAAGAACGGATACGACCCCCTCACCATCACGTTAGCCGATGCCGTTGCCATAATCCGCGAAATGCAGGAAAAGAAAAGCAAGAAGAAGAAATAATAATTAATTTTTTCATTACGAAAGGTCGCCATAATTGCTTGGCGGCCTTTTGTTTTTGAAAAAACATCCATTGCAAACACAGCAACGGAATGCTGTAATTACTGATTTCCCGCAACAGGATTGTATTTCAGTATAGGAAATTGTTGTACGGGTAGCGGACAGCGTGTATACGCTTTATTTCTTCATACATCAGACGGCGCAGGGTGTCGATGTTCTGCCGCTCTGCGGCAGAAATAAAGACCGTGAGGCGGCCGCTTCCGTTCGACAGCCAGCTGTTCTGAAGCATCTGCAGAGTCCAGTTGGCCTTTGTCATCGGGGTCAAGTCGTCGGGATCCTTCTCTACATAGCGGTATGCATCGATTTTGTTGAACACCATTATTGTCGGCTTGTCGGCAGCGCCGATTTCATCAAGAGTCTTGTTGACCGACTCGATCTGCTGCTCATAGTCGGGATGAGAAATATCGACGACGTGCATCAGCAAGTCGGCCTCACAAACCTCGTCGAGCGTCGACTTGAACGATTCCACCAAGCCGTGCGGCAGCTTGCGGATGAAACCCACGGTGTCGGTAAGCAGAAAAGGCAGATTGTCGACTACCACCTTGCGCACAGTTGTGTCGAGGGTGGCGAAAAGCTTGTTCTCGGCGAAGACGTCCGACTTGGAAAGCAGATTCATCAGTGTCGACTTGCCGACATTGGTGTAGCCTACAAGTGCCACGCGGACAAGGCTTTCGCGGTTTTTGCGTTGTTGCACTTTCTGTTTCTCGATGTCTTTGAGCCGTTCTTTCAGTAGGCTGATTTTCTCGCCGATAAGCCGACGGTCGGTCTCTATCTGGCTTTCGCCGGGTCCGCGCATACCAATACCGCCTCGCTGGCGCTCAAGGTGAGTCCACAATCGGGTGAGACGGGGCAGCATATATTGCAACTGAGCCAGTTCGACCTGCGTTTTGGCTATCGAAGTGCGGGCCCGCTTGGCAAAGATGTCGAGAATCAGCGTAGTACGGTCAAGGATGCGACAGTTGAAAGCTTTTTCGAGGTTGCGCAACTGGGCTGGCGACAACTCATCGTCGAAAACAACAAAGTCGGCATCCAGGGCGTTCTTGTATTCGACAACCTCCTCCAGTTTCCCGCTGCCAATGTATGTGCGACTGTCAGGACGGTCCAGTTTCTGGATAACCGTCTTGACAGGAATGCCGCCTGCCGTTTCGAGCAGGAAAGCAAGTTCCTTAAGGCATTCTTCGGTGCGCTCCATCGTCGTTTTGGCGTCGCACACCGAAACAAGGATAGCACGCTCGGGAACGACGTCGGTCGAGAATGTGTTGCGTTCCTGAGGCGACGGACGACGCTGGTTCTCAGACTCCCAGACGCCTGTCTCGCCTTTAAACTTGCCCTTATTCGTCTTCCAGTTCGACTTTTTCATCGGCATTGTGGATTTCTATTGCCCGGTGCAGGATGGCTTCAAGACCGGCACCTGCCACGGACCAGGAAAAATTGCTGTGTACAAAATCGAAAGCATTGTCGCTCAGTGTTGTTGCCAAAGTCTCATCGTCGAGAATCCTGACGACGGCCTCTGCCAGACGGGTGGCATCGCTACCCAGCAAGACCTGCACACCGTCGGTGGCATTGAGCGAAGAATTGGCCAGTGGCGTTGTGATGCAGGGAATGCGCATCGACATAGCCTCCAGGAGCTTGTTTTGCAATCCCGAGCCGATACGCATAGGAGCGATGAAAATCTTCGACTGGGCATAGTAGGGACGTATATCGTCGACCGAACCGGTGACGCGGACCCTGTCGCTCGCCAGACTGCGCACCGCTGCAGTCGGAGTGGCACCGGCGATGACAACCCTGGCTTCAGGATGGGAACGCCATACGACAGGCATTATCTCATTGACCAGGAAGCGTGCCGCGTCGATATTGGGCTTGTACTGCATATTGCCGCAGAAGACGACCTCGCAGCGTTTCTCGACCTGCATAGGGCTGAAATAATCGAAATCGACGCCGTTGCGCACAATGTCTATTTCGGTGTTCCTGTGCTGCGGAATGGCCTCGCGGTCGGTCTCTGATATGACCGTAAACCGGTCGAAAATCGAGCAGGCATTGAACTCGGCCGAACGCAGCATCTTGAACTCATAATGCAGGAAGAAATAGCGCAAACCACGGTATTTTATCATTCTCCGTTCCTGATTCATCGACAGTGCGTCCTGAAAGTCGAGCACCTTGGGCCGGCTGCTGTGGGCCGCATATTTCATTGTGCGCACCATCTGGGCATAGATTACGTCGGGCTGCACACGGTCCTCAAATTCGCGGCACAGGCGTTGCGCCTTGCGGCTGTCCCAATAGCCGATCTGAAGCGAACGGATGCCGAAAAAGTTGCGCACTACACGGAAGAAACCGAAAAATTTGGATATGCGTGCCACGCAAATCTCGCGGCAGTACTTGCGCAGCTCATCGATGGCAGAATCCCCTACCCTGTTGTGCGACAGTGCGAAGAGGTAGACATCGTTGTTGGCCGAAAGGGCCTTTATCTGATGATATGCCCTAAGTTTGTCGCCTTTTTCAAGCGGAAAGGGGAAACGGGACAATATGACTAATATCTTCATACGGTTGAAAGATGTTGTTAATTCGTTAATTTGTTATTTTGTTAATTTGTTAATTCGTTAATTTGTTAATTCGTTAATTCGTTAATTTGTTATTTTGTTAATTCGTTAGTGCTGACGCGGTTAATAGTTTTCCGTTTTACGCTTAAAACAAAGTTGTCTGTGTTCCTTCGGCGAAGCCTTCGCGGTCGTCGGGCAGGGTGTCGGCATCGGTGTTGTCCAGGCTGTTCTCGCTCTCGTCATCGCTTTCAGCATCTTCGGGTTCGGGCAGCGGTTCCAGCCAGCGGAAGGTCTTCACCTCCGACGTTGTGATGCGCTTGCCCTTCGCCTTGTAGCCTTTGACACCTATAAATTCATCCACTTCGACAATTTCCGACTCGACTTTCTTTTTGGCGCTTTCGTCGTAGACGACCTCGAGGCGCGGAAATGTGTCGACCGAGAAGGTCACCATCGTGTCGCCCGACTCTTCGTCGAGGAATGAAAGCTTCTTGTCAAAGTCCTCAATTACAAAGCGTTTGATGTAGTAGCTGCCGCTGTCGGCCGCCTTGTAGACGACGCTGACAATCATCTTGGGATTATGCTTGCAAATCAGCTGAATATCGTCGTCATAGTGGTTGGCAAGGTCGAAGTTGGTGGTGCGGAAATGTCCCGAAGCCATCAGCGTTAGGATGCGGTCCTTTCCCTTGAACTCGCCGAGATAAAGGCCCGCCTCATTTACATTGAGTCGTTTGACACTTTCGTCGAACCATATCTTGCGGGCACCGAGGGTCGACACGCCCTCCCCTTTCATATTGATGCTACGCACCGCATTGCGTGTCAAGATGTTGCCCATCGAGGCACGTCCTTTGATAGCGAGCGTGGCGAAATTGAAATCGAAACTGGTTTTCTTCAGTTTTGGTTTCGACACGTGGTGGATGGTGACTGTTTCGGCTTCGCCGTTGGGATTGGCGGTGAAATAGAGGATTTTAGAGCCCTTGGTGCCTTTGGTCAGCACATAGTCCTTGTCGCGCGTGATGCCAAGGACTGAGAATCGTTTGACGTAGACGTAGCCGAAGGCGCCGTCGCGGTAAATCATATTGTACACCGTGCGTTCGTCGCCCTTTCGGAAAAGTCCGATGAACTCGATTTCCTTGCATTCCGTGCTGCCGACAAATCCCTTTTCCTGCACCTTGGTGACAAGCATTGTGCCGTCTTTGCGGAAGACGATGATGTCGTCCATCTTCGAGCAGTCGAAAGCATATTCGGCGTCGTCGTCCTTTTTCAGTCCATAGCCTGCGAAGCCCGTCTGCCGGTTAACGTAGAGTTTTTCGTTGGCCACGGCAACGGTCACGGCCTGGATGTCCTCGAAATTGCGGATTTCAGTCTTGCGTTCGCGTCCTTTGCCGTATTTTTCAAGTATATGGCGGAAATAGGAAATGGCATATTCCGTCAGGTGTTCGAGATGGTTCTTGGTCTCGTCGATGTTGATTTCGATGTTTTCAATCTCCTCGTCGGCCTTTTTGATGTCGAACTTGGAGATTTTGCGCACCGGTTTTTCGCAGAGTTTCAGCACGTCCTCGCGCGTAATTTCCTTCTTGAACAGTTTGCGGTAGGGGTCGAAAGCCCGTTCGATGGCCGTAACCTGCTCGTCCCACGAGGCTTGGTCTTTTTCCAATTGCTTGTAGATGCGCTTTTCGAAGAATATTTTTTCGAGCGACACCCAGTGCCATTTGTCCTCGAGTTCGGCGAGTTGGATTTCCAGTTCCTGCCGCAGGAGGTCTTTGGTGCGGAAGGTCGAGTGGCGCAGTATTTCGGAGACGGTCATAAAAACCGGCTTGTTGTCGACGATGACGCAGGTCTGTGGCGAGAAGCTTATCTGGCAGTTGGTGAATGCATAGAGAGCGTCGATCATCTGGTCGGGCGAGACGCCTTGAGGCAGGTGGACGACAATTTCGACCTCGGCGGCGGTATTGTCGTCGATTTTCTTGATTTTTATTTTGCCGTTCTCGTTGGCCTTGAGGATGCTTTCGATAAGCAGGTCGGTGGTGACGGTGTAAGGCAATTCAGTGATTACTATTGCCTTGCGTTTTTCGTCATAGTGCATTTTGGCGCGTATGCGCAGTCGTCCGCCCTGAGCGGCGTCGTTGTATTTCGAAATGTCGATAAGGCCTCCGGTGGGGAAATCGGGATAGATTTCGAAGGGTATGTTTTGGAGGATCTTTATCGACGATTCGAGCAGTTCGCAGAAGTTGTATGGCAGGATGACCGACGTGAGGGTGACGGCGATGCCCTTGGTGCCCTGTGCGAGCAGCAGCGGGAACTTGATGGGGAGGCTGACGGGTTCCTGCTTGCGGCCGTCGTAGGAGGGTTTCCATTGTGTGGTTTTAGGATTGAAGACCACCTCTTTGGCGAATTTCGACAGTCGTGCCTCGATGTAACGTCCGGCGGCGGCATCGTCGCCGGTGAGGATGTTGCCCCAGTTACCCTGGCAGTCGATGAGGAGGTCCTTCTGGCCCATATTGACAAGGGCGTCCTTGATCGAGGCGTCACCGTGGGGATGGTACTGCATTGTGTTGCCGACGATGTTGGCCACTTTGGTGAAGCGTCCGTCGTCGGTTTCCTTCATAGCGTGCAGGATGCGTCGCTGGACGGGCTTGAGTCCGTCGTCGATGTCTGGCACGCTGCGGTCGAGGATGACATCCGAGGCATAGTCGATCCAATAGTCCTTGAACATAGCGTTGAGCGAAATGGTCTCGCCGTCCTCGAAGGCTGTGCGTCCAGAGTGGTGGTCGTCGACGGGGGGCTTGATGCCGCTTTGCAGCTGTTGGTCCTGAATGTCAGGCAATTGTTCGTCTTGTTCTTGATTGATGTCGTTTAAGTCGTCACTCATTTTAAAGCTGTAATTTTTTGCAAAATTACGCATTTTTAATGGAATAAAGCTGCTTGTGCCAAAAGATTTTTAAACCATTTTGCCAACAGCCGTTGCGCAGTAGAGGTAGAGGCGAGCAATGTGGGTTGCGTTTTCGCACAGCGTTGCTATGCAGTTCTTATAGCGCCTGCGGCCAACGGGAAAATCGAAAAGCAAAAAAAATAAAAAAAAAAAAGGGGGGGGGTAATAAAAAAACATAATATTCCGCTAATTCCTTAATGGGTTGGATTTGTGCGGTGTGGGGATGTGCGTTTGGGCATTGTGCGTTGGGAGATTATGCCAAGGCATTTTGTTGGCAGACAATAAATATTTATTTTTCACGTTATTGTGGATTATTGTAAAAATTTATCATTATGATGAAAAATTTATTTTTACGCATAACGCATAACGCATTAAGGAGGGTTATGTTTGTCGTTTTGTGCCTTTTGTGTTTTGGTTGTACTTCGGAAGAGGATTCGCAACCTGCGAATGGCAGTAGCACTGACACTTCGTTGTCGACCTATGAAGAGGAACACTGGCAATGGTGAAAGGGCCCCCATTGTGGGAGCCCTTTCGGTAGTTTACACATAGAATAGGTAGTTTCTTGTATATACAACCTCTCGGTGCTGTCTCGGTGTTGTCTCGATGAAGTTGGGTATACATAGTTTAGATGGAGAAGTTACCGAGATAGACGCTTTCGGAAAACTTGTTCTGGTTGGCGTTGCTCATCGCCATCCAGACGTCGACGCTGTCGCCACTCCAGGCAGTGGGGAGCGTTATGCTACCCTGACGGTTTTCACGGGTGCCGCCGGTGAACGTGTAGACTGTGCTACCCTTGGCCGAGTTGAAGACAAGGATCATTGCCTGGTCGTCGGCGTTTGCGTTGTCGATTCCGCTGTTGTCGGTCCAGCTGATGTTCAAACTCTGGCTGTCGACTACTGCCGAAGGCGAGTAGGGCAGCAGGATGGAGCCTTTCGAGACTCTGAACTTGTTGTAAAGGACCTCGTAGTTCGGATAGGTACCGCCTACAGTGTCCGCGTGGTTGAGGCTGTAGCAAGCCGAACGTGCGGGCATCGTGCTAGAGCGGAAGGGCTTTTCGATGAAGCCGTTGATTTTGTTGAGGAAGTTGTTAAGGAGCGTGAACTTTGCACGCGCCATAAGTTGCTTCTGGGTCTTGGGGTTCTTGGGGCTAAAAGATTTGCCCAGGATGCGCTCAAGGTTGTCGCCGAACTTTTGATAGCCGACGGTGGAGCCGAGCTTACCCGAGAAGGTGTGCATTGATGTTTGACGTGTTGCCATAGTAGTTAGTTTTTTTAGTTGTTAGACGAATATGTTAGTTAGTTCACGTGAATCAGATAAGGATGGTTGCGGCTTCTGCTGTTCCGACACCTGCAAGTATCAGTCCTATAAGATAGGCTGCGACCTTGAGGACGATGACCCACCAAGGATCGGAAACGTCGACTTTGGCGTCTGGGTGCTGTGCGAGTTGTCTGATTTCGTCTTCGGACAGTTTAGGTAGTTTGACTTTCATTGTTAGTTTGTTTTTGGTTTCGGATGCAAAGATAATATCAAAGTTTTGGAAAAACCAAAAAAAAGACGTATATATTTTTTTGTGTATATACGTCTAACATTTTGTTAATATAGATAAGAGTGGTGTCAATCTGTTATATTCACGTTTTGTTTTTCGTGAGCCAAAACTGCCTTGTATTTTAGTCGATACAGGTCGTAGATTTTGAGTAAATTGGCATTAGATTTTTCTTTTTTTCGATGAAGAGCAAAAGACTTCATAGAACGAGATACGCTGGCTTGCGTCATATGCAGAATGTCAGCGATTTCGTTTTGACTGAGCCCTTCAAAGTAATAAAGCAGCTGAATGACTACCTGTCGCACTTCGACTGAGGTGCGCCTGAGGTTGTTGGATTGAGCGACAGCAAAGGGGATTTGAGCCTTTGCCATTCGTTGTGAAATTTGTTTTTTCTGTTCTCTATTCATCTTTCGCAATAGTTTTGGTAGTAATCGACATAGGACTTCAGGCAATGGACTTCTGTCCTGAAGTTGAGACTTTTTTCCGTAAGTAGTCTGGCTGTGCCACAGTCTCGTTGCACTGTACGCAATGAAATGCGCAGATATTGTGCAACTTGCGCTTGCGTGAAGCCGCAAACTAGACAGAGGTAAGAAACGACGTAGGTACGTTTTTGCTGAGGGAGCGCTGAGGGTTTTACTTTCCAGTATCGCCGAATGTAGGCTGTAACAAACGTCAGTTTAAGTTGCAGTTTACTACCCCCCCCCGTAAGTGATTGATTGTTAATTCTTTGTGTAAACATTTTTGGTTGAATTTTTGGGGTTAATGGTGCTGCAAATATACGATTTTTTTGGAATACCAAAAAATTTTCTTTGGAAGTGTTATGTGTTATGCGTAAAAAACGAGAGAAGGTAATTTTTTGGCTTATTTATTAATATAATATAATATATAAATCCTTAATTATAAATTCTTTGCGCAATGAAATGTGTTTTAACGCATAACGCATAACAGATGTCGTAAAGGGTGGGAAAAGAGAAAAAAGGTTGGTAATTTTGCATCCGAAAAACACATAGAAAAATGGAAAATCAGTTTATTTATTCGAAGATGGACGGAATGTCCATAGAAATGCAGTCGCAACAGGAGAAGAATATGACTTTGTTGCGCGGAAAAGCGTTGCTCAATGAAGAAGAGAAGCGCCTGATGTTTGTCCAGAATACGCCTCGTGGTGCGAGAAGCACGGAGGTTGGTCGTTCGGCTCACTCGCGAATTGTCAGAAGGCCCGATGGGTTGTATACGCTGACGTTCCGGTTCAGTGCGAACGAGAAGTTTTTGAAAGAGTCGCTGTTGAGTGAGATCAGGGAGGTTGTGAAGCTGGCGAAAGATGACAACGAGGTGCAGAAAAGAGCGAAGAAAGGAGGTGAGGAATGATAACAGGGAGAAAGATAATCGCCATACAGGCTGAATGTCCGAGAGACCCGAACGGACTGACGCTGTGCACAGGGTGCGAGTATTACAACGGGTTGGCGATTGGCGAAAGATGGCAATATAAAGTAAGATGCAAATATCAAGAAAGGAGCAAAAAGAAATGAGTGACTTTAAATATTTTAGCTACGATGAGTTCGCAGATTCGGCTACAGCAGAGGAACACGGTATAGATAACACGATACCGAACATCACAGTGGAGACAAACATAGCCTGTTTGGTTAATGAAATTCTGGATCCGTTGCGCGAGCTGGTAGGAGTACCCATATATGTAACCAGCGGATATCGCTGCAAGGAACTGAACACGGTGCTGAAAGGCAGCAAGAACAGCCAACATATGAAAGGCGAGGCGGCAGACATCACGACGAATGACAAGTATGGCAATATGGTTATGGTGATAGAATTGCTGTGTGGCCATATGACAAGAGAGGCACTTCCTGATCATGCGTTTTTTTACGATTATGATAAGTTAGAGTTTTTCGACTTCGACCAGCTGATAATGTATAGGCAGTCAAAGGACAAGACGAACTTTGCCTGGCTTCACGTTAGCCACAAGCAAAAAGGAGGGAACCGTCGTCTGGTGATGATGTGTCACAGTGGCGAATACGAATTATTGCACGTATACGAACAAAAAAAGCTGGTGAGGGATTTGGCCGAACTGGTGACGCTTCACGACAACACACTGAAAGAGAAGTATAATCCATCTAAAATACAACTACAATGATAACAAAGGAAGAAATAGACCTGGCACGTAAATATACGGCCAGCCTTACAGAAGAAGACAGTGCTCTTCTGTTGGTAAGCAAGTCAGCCAAGGGAGATATGAGAATCCTGCTGGCTGGTGAAGACAAGAGCACTGACCGACTGTTGCAGGATTTGTCTTGCTGGTGTGAACAAATGCGTTCAGAAAGGAGAAAGCAAAGATGAAGTTCAGCATCTTTAGAAGTGCAAAATCCCAGAGAGGCGAGGAATGCACATATGAGAAATTTCTTGAAATCACGGAATCGCAAAGCCTGTTGAAGCTATGCAACGAGATTGCAGCAGAAGCGGACGATGACAAACGCGGCGAGCTGAAGAAGCAGCTGCCCGTGATTACGTGGCAGGCTTATTTTGCCGGTCGTCGACTGGCAAAAGAGGCAGAACCGAGTGGGTTGTTTATGCTGGACATAGACCACGTAGAGAACCCCGGCGAGCTGTACCAGAAGAAGATAGCCAACAGGCTGAACGAACTGGGCATAGTGTTTGTAGGTAAGACAGCGAGCCGCAAGGGACTGCGTATTGTTGCGAAGTGCCTACCGACACTGCACAGCCTTGCAGAATGCCAACGCTGGCTGGCGAGCAACCTGAAAGTAGACTACGACGGCGTTTGCAAGGACTTCGCAAGATGCTCGTTTGTAGTTCACAGCAGCTACACGTACTTTATGGACGCCGCTGCAATATGGCAGGAAGAAGCGGCAGTAGGCACGAAATACCAAACCGAACAACCAATAGTCGCTGAGTCTATACATTCGAACACGACTGGTGCGACGTCGACCTCTCCGACCAGCGGTGAATCTGTAGACCAGCGCGAAGGGTTGTTTGGAGGCCAAGAGGAATACAAAGGCATACCGCTGAAAGACTTGGCGTTAGAATGGTTGGAACAGACAGGCGGAGTGCCCGAAAAAGGCGAGCGTAACACCCGACTGTACAAGCTGGCGTTGCGAATGCGCTATGTGACCGACTTTAACGGTGCGACGATGCTGAAAGTGATGCCTAACTGCGGACTGCCCGAAAGCGAGATGAAAGAACTGATACATAGCGCATTGGGTAAGACACGAGCTGCCGATATGCCTAAGGATTTCGAGCAGGTAATCAGAAACATAGAAATCAGAAATAGCCTTGCGGAATCGGTTGAAGACGGCACTGAGGGCATAGAATACGACGCGATGCTTACCGACACGACCGCCCTGCCGCCGATGCCTCCAGTGATACGTCAGTTTGTTGACGTAGCCCCTGCCGACTTCAAGGCAGCAGTGGCATTGTGCCAGTTGCCGATACTTGGCACGCTTGGCAGCAAGCTTCGCGCTTTGTACTTGGACGGCAAGCAGCATTCGCCGTCGTTCCTTGTCAGCTTGGAAGCTCCCCAGGCAAGCGGTAAGAGCTTTATGGGCGAACTGGTAGAGATAGAGCTGGCGCAGATATTGGAACACGACGAAGCCGAGAGAGAGAAGGAAAGAGAATACGACGATAAGGTCAAAGAACTGAAACTACTGAATGTCAAGGTTAACAAGACGAACAAAGACGAAATCCTGTCGTCGCGTCCGAAGACGCTGATAAGGATAGTGCCTCCGACGATGTCGGTGACGAAGATGTTTATGCGCCTACAGGCAGCCAAGGGACTGCACCTGTTTTCGTTCGCTCCCGAAGCCGACACGGTCACGAAGTCGCACAAGCGCGGATTCAGCAACCTCAGCGACCTGCTTCGCATTGGCTTCGACAATGCGATGGCTGGACAGGACTATGCCAGTGAGAACTCTTTCAGTGGCAACGTGAGAGTGTTCTATAATATGCTGGTCAGCGGAACGCCGAAGGCGATGCGCAGATTCTACCCAGACGTCGAAGACGGCTTGGTAAGTAGGGTTTGCTTTGTGACGCTGCCCGACCAGTTCGGAAAAGCGATACCCGTTTGGGACAAAATGACCGACGAGCAGAAACGCATCGTCGACATCGGTCTGGTGCGCCTCAATGAGATAAGCATTGAGGGCGACGACGTTCAGCCCGACCACGTGATGAAACTGGATTGGCTGAACAAGTCGCTTCAGAAGTGGCTGGTGATGCAGCAACAACAGGCAGTGAAAGATAATGACAGGACGCGCGACGTGTTTTGTAGACGTTCTGCTGTTGTTGGCTTCCGTGCCGGAATGCTGGCGTGGTTCCTGTACAACGAAAAGGGAACGCCGACGATACGCAGGAACGTGATACGCTGGGCGATATGGGTAGCCAATTCGATGCTGAACCAGCATTTGCTGCGCTTCAAGATTACGGAGAGCAACACTAACGTGAACAGACACGAGAAGCTATACAACAAGCTGCCCGAGGAGTTCACGCGCGAAGATGTGCGCGCATACGCCGCACAGGAGGGCGTAGAATCGCCAGTGCGCGTAATCCTGTTCAACTGGCGACTTGGCGGATTCATCAAGGAGATAGAACAGGGGAAGGCCGAGAACGGCAACAAAATGGGAATCAAGTTCAAGAAAATCAAATAAAACAGCATTATGGAAGTATTAGGAAAAATCATCGTGGTCGGCGAAAACGTCGCCGGCACAAGCAAAAGCACGGGTAAAACGTGGGTAAACAAGACAATCGTAATAGAGACTGGCGACACGACGCCCAAGAAACTGGCGTTCACAGTCACAGGTGAAGACAGAGTAGCCGACTGCCAATCGTTGAAGATTGGCGATTTGGTGAGAGTGCGCTTCGAGCCTCGAAGCAGGGAATACGAAGGCAGATGGTTCAGCGAGCTTATCGCCTGGGGCTTCGAGGTAATGAGCCAGCCATCGAAGCAGACTGTGATGAAATAGCAACTAGTGTTTTCGTACATATATTTGGACGGTCGTCGTGATGACGGCCGTTTTTTATGCGTTATGCGTTATGCGTAAAAATGTATTTTTGTACCATACATCCAGACCGCCTCCGCGATAGAGCCTTCAGCACAATCGCAAAATGTTGCGCCCCCCCCCTTTTTTTTTTATAAATAAAATCAAAAAGTCCGCTTTAAAAATTTTTTGCTTTTCGATTTGTTCCCGTTGATTAAAATTGCGGATGGTTCAAAAATTAAATTCAAAAAGTCCTTATAAGAAGCCTTGTGCTTCGATAATTTTTGGAGCATCCTATATTGCGGATATAAGAACGATATAAGAACTGAGTTCAAACGGAATGGGAAAAGGCAGTGTTGGGAGGGGTTGAATGGGGGTTGTTCAGGCGTTGGGTGTGAGCACGTCGGCGATGAGGAAAATGCTGCCTGTGACGAGGATGAGGTCGTCGGGGTCGGCGTTGCGGCGGGCGTCGTCGATGGCGTCGTTGACGTTTTCGAAGGCCTGGCCGTCGATGCCGAGCTGGTGTGCGGCGGAATGAAGTTGGCCGACGGGCAGGCGGCGCTGGACGCTGGGCTGGCTGAAGCGCCAGATGGGAGAATGGCCTATGTGCTCGGCGTTGAGCTGCGAATGGAGATAGGCGAGGATTTTGTTGTAGTCCTTGTCGGCGACGCAGCCGTAGATGATGTGCAGCTGCTTGAAGTGCAGCCCTACGAGGCCGAGCATCATTGCGTTGATGCCGTCGAAGTTGTGGGCTGTTTCGCAGATGGTTAGCGGCTGGCGGCCTACGATCTGCCAGCGTCCCATCAGGTGAGTGTTGTCGACCACGCGGTCGAGTCCGCGTCGGAAGGCTGTGCTGTCGATTTGCAGCGCTGTGGTTTGGCGCAGCTGCTGTACGGCTTGGCAGACGGTGGCGATGTTCCACATCTGGTAGGGTCCGATGAGGCCGGAGGTGAAGTCGAGGACAAGGCCGCTTGTGGGGTCGACTATGGGTTGGCCGTTGTGCTGGAGCTGGAAAAGCATCCGCTCGCCGTCGAAGTGCCAGTTGGGGTCGACGTGCCAGTGCTGGTCGGCGAAGGTGATGGGGCTGTGGCGCTCGGCGGCGATGCGCTGGAAAACGGGTTGCGTTTCGGGCTGTGTCTGTCCGACGACGACGGGGATGCCGGGTTTGATGATGCCGGCCTTTTCGGCGGCAATTTTTTCGAGCGTGTCGCCGAGGAACTGCGTGTGGTCCAGACCAATATTGGTGATGACGCTGAGCAGCGGTGTGATGACGTTGGTGGAGTCGAGTCGTCCGCCCATACCGACTTCGATGACGGCGATGTCGACCTGCTGGTTGCGGAAGTAGTCGAAGGCGAGTCCGACGGTCATTTCGAAGAATGAGAGTCCTTGTGGTTCGAAGAAGGACTTGTGTTTTTGGACAAAGGTGACGACTTCCTGCTGGGGTATCATCTCGCCATTGATGCGTATGCGCTCGCGGAAATCGACGAGGTGTGGCGAGGTGTAGAGTCCGACTTTGTAGCCGGCCTCTTGGAGGATGGAGGCGAGGAAGTGGGAGACGGAGCCTTTGCCGTTGGTTCCGGCGACGTGGATGGAGCGGAAACCGCGCTCGGGGTGGCCGAGATGGTCCATCATTGCCTCGGTGTTGGCGAGGTCGGCCTTGTATGCTGCTGCGCCGATGCGGTGGTAGGCTGGCAGGGCGCTGAAGAGGTAGTCGAGGGTTTCTTCGTAGGACATTGAGAATGTGTTAATTCGTTAATTTGTTAATTCGTTAGTGGCTGACGCGGTTATTAATTTGTTAATTTGTTAGTGGCTGACGCGGTTCTCCCTCCTCGGTTTTCCGTCCTATGGTCGCATCTCTCCGAGATGCTGCCGTCGCTGGCTTGTCTGGTCACCATACTGCGCCTTAGGCTTGTATGGTGTTACGTGCACTTTGTGCGTGTCGCCTCTCCGAGGCTGCTTTCCGTTCTCGGTTTTCCGTTCTCAGTTTTCAGTTCTCCGTTTGTCACCGTTTCGTTGGTATGGTGTAGGTGAGGCCGAGGAGGAGGTTGAAGCGCTGGGCGGGGTAGTTGGCCCAGAGGTAGTAGCGCTGTGCGGTGAGGTTGTCGATGTGTGCGAAGAAGGAGAGCGCGCGGCTGTGGACGTATTCGGCACCGAGGCCTATGGCGAAGTGTGCGGGGATGGTCTGTGTGACTTGGTTGAGGCCGGTGGTGGGATTGGTTTGGTATTCGGCGTCCATCGAGCTTACGAAAAGGGTTTGGAGTGTGAAGAGCCACTTGTCCTTGTAGTTGAGGTCGACGTCGAGGTGTGCTGTGAAATTGGGGTCGTGGAGGATGATGGTGTTGGTGGGTATGTTGTAGTCGAGGTTGTAGTCTGCGCCGAGGGTCATAGTGATCATTTCGTCGTTGACGAAGGTGAAGTTGGCGGCGAAGGCGGCTTCGTTGAAGTCGACATAGTAGGGCGTGAAGAGGTTGTTGAGCCGATATGCGGGGTCGAGCTGGAAGAAGATGGCGTTCTGGTAGAAGTGGTTGTCGACGGTGATGTTGAGTATGAGTTTTTTGGAGAAGTTGATGCGGAGATATGCGTAGAGGTTGTCGTCGACGGTGGCCTGTGTCTGCGGTGCGGGTGCGACGAAGGGGTTGGTCAGGCGAATGGTGTTCCAGTCGTTGGCTATGTAGTCGCCCTTGAATCCGATGGCGAGGCTCATTGCGTTGTTGGCGAACGATTTGGCGACGCTGAGGTCGGGGAAGAGGTTGTGAGTTGTCTGGTCGTTGTTGTAGGCGTTGAAGCCGAAGGAGAGTCCTGCGTGGAACTTGAATCCGCTGAAGAGGAAGTCGACGTAGGGGTTGATTTGGAAGAGGTTGCTGCTGCTTCTGAGTGTGTCGGGCAGCGGTGTGACGGTGCCGTAGCCGAGCGGCAGGTCGTCGATTGTGGCTGGTGCGTCGGCCTTGTGGCGGAAGCCCTGCCATTTGGTGCGCAGGTAGGCTATGGCCTTGTATTTGCTGAGGAGCGGGAATCCGTAGTGGATGTTGGCGTCGAGGTCCATCGAGAACTGTGAGAAGTCGTAGCGTCCCCAGAAGTTGGAGAGTCCGAGGTTGGCATCGTAGCCGAGCTTGCCCTCGTCGGTGTTGAGGCTTTGGGCGCCGAGGTTTAGGGCCAGGTTGTTGTAGGCGAAGGCGTAGTCGGAGAAGGAGATTGAGTCGCGCGTGTAGGCGAGATTGCGGAACAGCGTGGAGTCGCTGAAGCCGTAGTAGCGTCCATACTGCCGGTCGAAGGCGAGGTTGGCGGAGAAGAGGTGCTGCTTGTTGAGGATGTATTTTCCGAAGATGTCGAATCTGGTGTCGGTTTCGCGCGTGCGTCCGAAATGCGACGGTGAGGGCTGGCTGTCGTCGGCCCGTCCGAAGGTGGTGACATCGGTGTTGTGGAAGAGTCGTGCGCCATAGGCGTAGTTGTCGTGCCGCGTGGAGGTGTAGTAGAGGTCGAGGAGCGGATTGATGTCGGCAATGGCGGCAAAATCGTGGCCGACGCCGAAACGGAGGTAGTTGTTGTAGAGTCGTGTGGGCGAGCCGAGGACTTTGGCGGCCTTGATGCCGGAAGCGGGTGTCAGCGAGCTGATGCGCCGTGGGGTGATATTGTAGTTGAAAGTGGGCTGGAGTGTTTCGCTGATATTGTCGTTGACGGCTGGCGGCAGGTTGACCTTTTCGGTTACGCCGTCGAGGACCGGGTTGTAGTCGCCGACGACGATGACCGACTCGTTGTAGGAGCTTGCGGTGGTGTCGGTCTGTGCGTGGAGGGTGGTGTTCAGCCCGAGGATTGCCAAAGCGGCTATGATGGTTTTGAAGGAATGTTTCATTGTGTTATTATTGCGTTATTGTGTTAATTTGTTAGTGTGTTAATTTGTTAGTGGCTGACGCGTTCGTGTCACTGGTCACTATTCACTATTCACTACTTTTAATTTGTTAATTTGTTAGTGGCTGACGCGTCAATTTTCGTTTCACTATTCACAGGTCACTATTCACTATTCACTATTCATTTTCTATGATAATGGTTTCGGATTCGGTGTCGTTGTCGGGTTGCTGCGGGGTGCCGGTGCTGTTCTGCGGGGTGTTGATGGACTGCAGATGCTGGCGTGCCTCCATCACGATTTCTTCGTCGGCATCGTTCTCGACCTGATAGTTGTCGATGATGCTCTGGAGGGTCTGTTTGGCCTGGATGTCGTTGCCTCGGCGATGGAAGATATCGGCCCAAAGAACGAAGCACTTGGCGAGCCAATAGTCGGCTCCGGGATTGTTGACGACCTGCTCGATGATGCGCTCGGCGCCGTCGAGGTCGTCCTGCTGGAAGAGGATTTCGGCGCGGCGGTAGGTGGCCTCGCCCATATAGTCGCCATTGGCGGAGCCCGCGAGGGCGCCATAGGCGTCGAAGGCCTTCTGGCGGTTGTCGGCGTAATAGTAGCTGCGTGCGGTCAGGATGGCGGCCTCGTCGCGCTGCTCGGCTGTGGCCTTGGGTTCGGCAAGGAGTTGGCTGGCGCTGATGGCGACATTGGCGGTATCCTTCAGTGCATACCAGCTTTTGACGATACCCATACGTGCCTGAAGGCGTGATGCGTCGGATGTCGAGACGACGACGAGCGGCACGTAATAGTCGAGAGCCTTACGGTAGTTGCGCTGTGCGAAATTGGTCGTAGCGGCCTGATAGAGGCAGTTTTCGGTGTATGGGTTGTTGCCGCGCTCGGCGACCCACTCGTAGTGGGCCAACGCCTTGTCCTGCTGTCCGGTACGCGTCAGTGCGTCGGCAAGAAAGTAGTGTGCCTTGAGGATGAAGAGTCCGTGAGGAAACTTCTGGATATAGTTGGAAAAGCCGGCGATGGCATTGTCGTAGTTGCCTGCAAAATAGCGGTTTTCGGCGGCGAGATAGAGGGTGGAGTCCTGTTCGACGGCCGAGACGGTTGCCTTGGTGGTGCGGCTGACGTAGGAGAAGTATTCCTCGACGCGGTCCTGCTCGATATAGATGTTCTTGATGGACATCAGTGCATCGCGAGCCTCGTCGGTGCCGGGATAGCGTGCCAGGAGCTGGTCGAAAGTTTCGAGGGCCTTGTCGTTCCGCTCGGTGTTATAGTAGATAAGGCCGGTGTTGAGCAGTGCCTGTGGCACGAAGCTGCTCTGCGAGTATTTCTTGACGAAATTGTTGTAGTAGAGCAGAGCCATCTCGTTGTTGTCGCAGATGAGGTAGGTGTTGGCGATTTCGAACATTGCCTTGGGCGAGAGCGGCGAATTGTTGAATTTCTCGAAGATGTAGTTCAGACTGTTGAGTTTTTCGACATTCTTGCCCTGTGCGCCGTAGCAGAGAGCCTTCTGGTAGGTGGCATAGTCGGCATCCTGTCCCTGAGCGTCGATGACGCGGTTGTAGTAGCCGATGGCGCCGTCGAAGTTTTTCTTCACGTAGAGGCAGTCGCCCATACGGTTGTAGGCGTCGAGCAGCTGTTTGCGGTCGCCATTCTTGGAGAGGGTGATGAACTCGCTGAATTTCTCTTCGGCAAGGTCGTAGCGTTTGCGACGCATATAGACGTATCCGGCAGTGTAGAGAGCCTGCGGATAATAGACCGAGCTTTTGCGCGACGAAGCGGTGAAGAAACGGTCGAGCTGCTTCTGGCTGCGTCCGTAGTTGGCCAGCCGGTACTGCGACTCGGCCGAGAGGTAGAGAGCGTCGGTGGTGATGGACGGTGTGGCGTTGACCGACACGGCGCTGTCGAAACAGACAGCGGCGTGCTGCAGATTGCGCTCGTTGAAGAGATCGATGCCGCGATTGACGAGAATGCGCTGATAGGCCTGACGCATCGTGGCGTCTTTGAGAAGCTCTTTTTTGTTGCGTTCGATAAGCGCGAGGGCGTCCTTATAGTTCTTTGTGGTGCAATAGAGCGATGTAAGTATCTGCTGCACTTCGGCTTTACGCTTTGTATTGGGGTAGCGCTGCAGGTAGTTCTCGAACGAGCGTATCGACTCGTTGTAGGCGTTGGGGTTGAGTTCGCAGCTAAGTTTGGCGTAGTTGAATGCCGCCTCCTCCTGGATGGCGTCGTTGTGGCGCATTTCGGAGGCGCTTTTGAAGGCTGTGCGTGCATCGTTCTTGCGGTTCATCTTGATATAGGTGTCGCCAAGGGTGAAAAGTGCGTTCTGCGCCGTCGAGTCGTCGCGTCCGACGAAAGTGGAAAGGTATGATGCCGCCGAGTCGTACTGTCCAAGCATATAGTAGCAATAGCCCTTGGGATAGTTGGTGGCGGCATTGTGGGCCGAGCTGTTTTTCTTGGTGGCATCGGCATCGGCCTGCTGGTAGTATTGCAGTGCCTTCTGATATTCGCCACGGTTGAAATAGACGTCGCCGACAATGCGCTCCACCTCGTCGCGAAGCACCAGGTTGGGGTCGGCCAGCAGGTCTGGGGCCATACGTATCACTTCGTCTTCCTGACCCAGATGGTATTTGATATAGAAACGATAGACGGGAACAAGTTTTTTGAAGGATTTCTCCCGCTCGATTTTGCGGAACTCCTTGTCGGCCGACTCGTACTGTCCTGCCGAGAAAAGGATGTCGGCATAATAGTATGTGGCAGCGTTCTTGTAGTACGACTTACCGTCGGCCACGCGCTTAAAATATTTCTTGGCGTTTTCCTTGTCGCCCTGCTGGAAATAGCAGAATCCCGTCTTGTACTCGAATTCGCTGCGATGGTTGAATTCGACCTCGGAGGGTTCCACCTGCAGGTATTCGTGCAAAGCATTGTTCCACTCGGCATTGTCGAAATAGACGTTTCCGAGTGCCAGACGCGCCATATTGACCCTGCCGCTTTCGGGATAGAGACGCAGGAATTCGTTGAGACGGAAAAGGGCGTCGTCGTTGCGCAGCTGCTGGGAGCAGACGGCTGCATAATAGGTGGCATCGACCTGCTCGGTAGCATCGTTGCAGTCGAGATAGCGGTCGAAAAGATACTGCGCTACAGCATATTTCTCCTTACGGAACAAGTCGTTAGCCTCAACAAAGAGTTGCGATGTCGTTTTTGACTGTTGCGTCTGTTGCGCTGATGCCGTGCCAATGCCAATGGCAAGGATGGCGTATAATAGGAATATGCGCTTCATTTTTGCTTTGAGTTACTTATTTTGTGTATTTTGCAACCATAACGCAAAAATGAATACATTATTTTATGTAAGTGAATTTTTTTCAGAAATCGGGATTATAGAGCGATTATCGAGCTGCGACATTGCTATGCCCAGCGGAAGTTTTCCTTGCCGGCGCCAATCTCGAAGTGGCATTTGACGATGCCGAGGTCTATCTTCAGATAGGTGCCCATAAGCGCAAAGCGTGTTCGTGCCGCCACCTGACCGTCGGGCAGCAGCTCGAACTCAAACTTCTGCATATTCATTGCCGTCGGAGCCAGCACTGCGGCATCAACACCTTTTTTGAACCATTCGGGAATGTTGGCCGAAGGTGTCTTGTAGAACTTTTCGATGGGCTTCACGGGGTGCTGCACGCCCTGCGTGGCACCATAGCCGAGAGCGATGACGCCGTGCAGCTGCTCGTCGGCACCGATAGTGTAGCGATCGGGCTGCTTGCTGAAAGTCAGACCAACCCAGCAGCTGTTCAGACCCAGCGTCTGCGCCAGCAGCACAATGCGTTCGCCATAATAGCCCAGTTGTTCATCCAGCCCCTTGCGGCAGACAAGGGCGATGTAGTTGCTGATGCCACTGAACTTGCCGTACTTGGCCAGGCCGTGGGCGAAAGCCTCCGGTTCGTCGGTCACCAGCTGCAGATGCAGACCTGCCGTGCGGTTGGCCTCATCGATGGCGGTACGCAACTGCTCGACCTTGTCGGCCTCGATAGGTTGTTGTTTGTACTGACGCACGCTGTGGCGTGCGACGATAGCTTCCCGTAGTGTCATTTCAATATCTGTTTGGTGTGTTCTTTGGTGTTCACTTTGCCGATGGCGTCGACGATGGTGCCCTGCTCGTCGATGACGTAGGTGGTGCGGAGGGTGCCCATCGTGACCTTGCCGTAGTTCTTCTTCTCGCCCCAAGCCTCGTAGGCCTCGAGTATTTTGTGTTCGGGGTCGCTGATGAGGTGGAATGGCAGCTCGTATTTGGCGATAAACTTCTGGTGGCTTGCGGCGCTGTCGCGGCTGACGCCCAGCACTTCGTAGCCCTGCGCCAGGAAGCGGTGATAGTTGTCGCGCAGGTCGCAGGCCTCGCTGGTGCAGCCTGGCGTGCTGTCCTTGGGATAAAAATAGAGCACCAGCTTCTTGCCGCTGAAGTCGCTCAGTTTAACGATATTTCCGTTCTCGTCCGCGCCCTCAAACATCGGCGCCTTGGTTCCAATCTGTAGCATATTACTTTATTTATTGATTATTATTTCGTATTCCACATTCCGCATCATACCCTCCTTCGCTTTCACGATGCCGCGGGCGGCAAGTTCGTGTATGTCGCGGATGGCAGTATCGGTTGACACTTCAGCCAGTTTGGCATAATTCTTTACGGTCAACTTGCCGTCGTAGCCGTCAAGGTAGATGTTAAGTACCATATGCTGACGTGGGCTGAAAGAATCCGATGTGTGGTTCTGCCAGAAAATGGATTTGCGGAGGATTAGCGATAGGCTTTTCTCGGCACTTTCAATTGCACGACCCATACAGCCGAGATACCAGTCGATCCACTCCGTGATGTCGCCGTCGCCGCGTTGCGTATGTTCCAAGATGGAGTTGTAGCGTTTCTTCTCGCGGTTCACCTGGGTCGACATACTAAAATAGCGCATAAGGCTGTTGTCGGCTTGCGACAGGGCCATATCCGATATGGCGCGAGCGATGCGGCCGTTGCCGTCGTCGAATGGGTGGATGCTCACGAAGTGGAGATGTGCGACGGCTGAGCGGATGTAGTCTTTTGTGGTGTTACCGTTGAACCAATTGAGGAATTGGTGCATCATAGCTGGCACAACGTCCGGCTCCGGTGCGAGATAGTGGACTTTCTCGCGTCCTAGCATTCCGGAGACAACATCCATTCCACGCTGGCGGTAGCACCCAACGTCGATGCCTTGTATGCCACTTCGGGTGTTGGGGAAAAGTGCCGAGTGCCACCCGAAGAGGCGGTCTTCGGTAAGGGGTGTAAGGTAGTTGGTGGTGGCGTCGAGCATCATTTCAACGATGCCGTCGATATAATGCGACGGCTCAGTCTGCACCATTTGCTCCACACCAAGCCGTCTTGCCACCGACGAGCGCACCTGCGCCACATCAAGGGTAATGCCCTCTATCGAGTACGAATCCACCACGTTGTCGGTCACCATCTGCGTCATAGTCTGCAACTGAGCGTCGAGACCAATGTCGTGCAAACGGCCAAAGAGATGGCCAGCCATCTTGTTGATGGCAGACTGCCGCTCCATAATAAGGTTTTTGTCCCAAATGAAGGTCGGCCAATTGGTTGAATGGTAGATATATTTTTGCATCATTCAAATTGTTGTGCGGTTAATAAGCCGCAAATTCTGCGGTTTACACGCTGCAAAATTACAAACTTTTTCCGACATAAACGAAAAAGATTTCTGTATATGAAAATATTTGTGTAATTTTGCAGCCGATTTTACGGAGTATAAACGAATATAAATGCCAATGAAGTATAGCGCATAGTTTAGTATGCACATCATAGAATAGAAAATAGCGAAGTAGCTAATCTGGTTTTTCTGAAACTTCGACAACTTCAAGAAAACACTCCAGACCAAGCGACGGCGTTCCCGCGTTAAGCGTGGACTTATACGTTGTAATTGGAGTGTTTAGGTAGTCGAAGACCTCAGAAAAACCGATGAAGACTAAAAAGTTCCACGCTCTTTTTATGTGCATTCTTCATCGGAACTACAATAACATATTATTAATTCAAAACCGACGGGTCGATGGTATATAACAGACAACAAAAAAATGAAGAAAATCGCATTTGTTGTATTATTTGCTTTCGTTTCTATGTTAAGCATAAACAATATATATGCAAGTAATGGTACCGATAAGGCAAAATATAATACAGTTGCCGCCTCTCAAGATTGCGCTGATAGTCCTTCCGCTTACGTATATGATGTACGTTACAGTGATAACGGAGAAATCGTCGTCGTGGTTAGGATCAAGAACAAAGAAAAAGGTGTCCATTATCGCGTAAAGGTGACTCCAAAAGACAAAATAAAAGGAACTATTGTTGAAGGGGCTCGTTATGGTACAGTTGGCCAAAATGACGTGGATTGTGAAGTAACATTCCATTGCTATTCTGGCAAAGAGAGCGATGCTCCTTATTGCAGGCAGTATGATTTTAATGCGGAAATTGTAGACTAACATTCTTATTAAGAACGAGCATCCCTCACGATAGGGATGCTTTTTCGTTGCAACTGTGCGGCAAATTGTCCGTGATACGGAAACAATTGAAACTAAATGAGAATGAATACCTATTGGTTTGCGGACGTATGAAACGAATTTGAAACAGGGCTGTCAAGGGTGAATTTATTCTCCGATTATTTGTAGGGAGAATATTGTAGTGGTGCAATATTCTCCCTTTATTTATATGGAGTATAATATTGTGAATGTTGCTTGCAGTTCTTCTTTTATAGTATCCCAATCTTTGCTCCTCAAACAATGTGGGTCGGGTTCATTGTCGGCTATAGTATAGTTACCAAATCCCCGAATTACATCTTCTCGGTTAAAGCCGTAGGGGTAGCGTTTCTCATAAAGGTCGAGCATCTCCGTGGGACTGTAAAGCCCTGCAAATTCGTGAATGTCCCAAAAATCTTTCTTTCGGCCACCGCGTGCCACCACGTCGAGCTTCATGGCAATGATGTCCTCAACCGAGGCCATACGGATATCATCTTCGGTATCCATCGGTGCAATGAATGGGTCGGTATAAAACAGGTCGAGTTTTACAGCATCGTCGCGACTGGTGCCCACAATGTATGTTGCCCCCATACCCACAGGGTTGCCGCAATCGCCCACGCAATATGGAAACATACTGCGCAAGTGGGTCTGCAAAGAAAGGAAATCAATGTCGCCATAACAGGTATCAGTAAACAAGTCAATGTCAATCGACATCCTGTGCCCAAGGCGCAAACTCAACGAGGTGCCGCCAACGAGCCGGAAGGCGTTGAACAGAGGGTCAGACATCAAACGTGCCAGCGTATTGCGAAGATAAGGTGTGACGGTCTCATAGTGAAGCATAGGCCATCATCTTTTGAAGGTTTATCTTTGCGATTCTATTGTAGTCGTTGGGGGTGAAAGAGTGCTCAAATTCACGAACTATGGTCCAGCCGTACATCTTGACAACAAGCTGTTGCTCTTCCTCTGTTCCATAGCCAAACACGCGTTCTATAACGAAGCTGGCGTGACGTTTCCAGTCGATGTGCGAGAAGTCTGTATCCCAAAAGGTAACCTTTGAGAAATCACTCGGTTTGGGGTAATATGTCAGTTCTTGAACATTCATTTTCAAAATGCAAAGAT
>Ga0247609_10001735_pt1 | contig 24860 bp, 39 predicted proteins | sample 172DNAGHGlowgp2_FD_193487 | JGI IMG/M metagenome (GOLD analysis project Ga0247609, IMG submission 193487) | Sheep rumen microbial communities from Palmerston North, Manawatu-Wanganui, New Zealand - 1728 DNA GHGlow gp2 | ecosystem: Host-associated > Mammals > Digestive system > Stomach > Rumen ...
AACCAATTTGAGCATAGTCGCCACTTGAACCAATTTGAGCAGAGTCGCCACTTGAACCAATTTGAGCATAGTCGCCACTTGAACCAATTTGAGCAGAGTCGCCACTTGAACCAATTTTAGCATAGTAGCCACTATTATTCAAAGGATTTTTACACTTTACTTCTGCATTTTCGGGGGATGTCTTTTCTTTCAGCCATTCAACGCCCAATTTAATCAAGTCTGCAAACTTAATCTCCGCCTTAATCTTGATTTTTGAGGATGCAACTTTAGTGGAATTTCCTTCTTTAGAGAGTTCGCCTGACTGCTCAACCTCACAAAATCGTGATAAGTTTGCATTGTCATCCATGAAATAATAATCAAGCACTTCAAATGGTGATTCGCAAGCGTGAAAGCCTGTTGAGCACACTTCTGGATTTTCTCCTTCTGGAAGAGAATATTCTTTGCCAACTTCATACTGAAAGCCTCGGCACTTGAGGTCTTTGTCAAAGCCTTTGTAGGCGGTGATTGTTTTGTTTTCTTGTACCATAGTTATTTAATTGTTTATCTAAAAACTCTCTTACCATCCATTACGCTCCAATCCTTCTTGTCTTTCAGGCTTGGGCATTTCTCCAGTACATGCTTGATAATGTCCTCATGGTCTATCTTGAACAATGAAGAATGCTCATAAGGTGTCTGCTTGTAGAAGCGACCTTTAACCATTATGTCAAGGTAAATTGTTTCCATATCTAAATACTATTTTTAACCTCACCTATCTCCCTCATCGCCTTTTTCCACTCCCCCTTTGTTCGGAAAATCTCTTCAAAATCCTCCGTTGCGGTGAAAGCAGAACCGTATATCATCTTTGGATCACTCCATTGCATTTCAAGTTGCATAATTCCTTGTGCAATATTCTTATCCTCCACCTCGTCAAGTTCGTAATTCTGGGTATCAGGTGCAGTCATATTGAGCGCATTCTTCCAGATGTCAGCGACCTTACGGAGAGAGAAAAATTTGAATATATCTCGCATAAGACTCATAGGAAGTTCAAAGTCCTTTGCACAGGCATTCAATGCCGATTCATACATGTGGCTTGCAAGTTCCAGGCATGCTTGTGCGGTCATCACCTTTGCAAGTATTTCCGCGTTGTTCGTCTGATGTTTAAAGAGACAGCCTGTACTTGTTATCCAAACTACTAACCCATTGATTTCCTTCCGTGTATGCTCTTGCACCCAAACCTTGCCAATATTCAAAGTATTGTGCATCGGTAATGTTTCCGTAGATTTTTCTCGTTGTAGGTGTCATGTCTGCGAGATGAAACATCCTGTTCTCGTTGGCATACAGGAGTTGTCTTTCGTTGTTCTTGAACTCCTTGAATGCTTGCTTGTAGAGATATTTGACCTTACCTCTGTAGTTTGGGTGCTTTTTGATGGCATCGTGAGCATCCATCATCACAAGCCAAGTGGCGTTATTTGCTACTCCGCGCACTAACTTAACCACGGAAGCAGACCTTGCGAGGGCATTTTGGATGTCAGCTTTGTTTCTCTTTTTGGCAATTTCCATAATCAGAATAAGGATAGTTGTTGTGATTCGTTTTCGGTCTCAATGAACATCTTGCGGAAAAGATGAAACAGGACATCTACAACGATGCTGTTACCTGCCAACTTGTACAAAGCGGAATTGCTTAATCCGCAGTTCGCCATTGTGTGAATGGTTGGCTCATCGCATCCCATCAGTCTCAGGCATTCGGTTGGAGTAAGTTTTCTGATGCGGAACTTCTTGCCCTGGAGTTCGGGCGGAAGCATCAATGATTGTTGTTCTCTTGTCAGTCTGTCAAACTCTTCTTTTTCCATATTTTCCATGACTATATTATTATGTTGAAAACTCGATATTGTTATTGATGGGGAATAATCATTGTTCCATACCCCACCCATAAAGTACCCGTGAGGGTATCTAATCAGTATCTTGTCGTTCATATTCCACAATTAAAGGTTCCCTGTTACCCCCCCCCATTGTTGTGATTGTAGGACACAACCCTTCAATATCCCATACGTTACCTGCAAAGCCAGTTCCCCGATTGTCTCCGTATATATTGAAAAGCCTGTTGCACTTTATTTCATTCATATATCAATGTCTTTAGCAAATGTGGTGTACTTGCATGAGTCCCTGCGGGAATAGTTCTGCAAATTCCTTCTGCTGACTGCACAAAGTCTTGCTGATGTGGTCTGCTATGGTCTTCGTACTTGATGTAGCCCACTATTATTACACCTTCATTCATGTATCTCGCATATCAAAAAGTCCTTTAATACAGATGTGACGGAGTTGGATATTACCCCTCCCATTTCAAGCCGTTGCTGATGAACTGAACTATGCCAGTCGCCATCACTCCTTCCTCTCATTGCACAACTAATCACATTCATATATCTCGCAAATCAAACAATCTTTCGTTGCCATTGTAGTCACACATCCGATAATGTCACTCAACAAGCACATGCGTTTACCTTGTGAGAACTTGGCGCCCTTGTCACCGTGGAGATGCCTCCGTTTCTTTTCCTCTTCGGTGCGCTCACGACCTACTGCCAACACGTCAACTATCTTCATACTCTATCATTTGCGGAACCCTCTCAGCTTAGATGCAGAAGGCTATGCCAAGATTGCTACTAAACTGCAACCGTTGTACTGCAACCGTGCCACCGTTAAGCGGTCTGCGGAACAGGATTGAGCCATCATTATTTATCACTGCTATCATATATCTCTATCACACTTGTCATTGTCGCCCCCCCCCTGTCGGAGCAAGGTTGCAGTGCCAAATTTGTAGCACCCTGCCAATATTGTCTTGGCAATTGTTCCGTTTTCATCCGCATTATAGAACATTATCTTCTTCATATACTTCTATTATCTTGAACCCATGTCGCAAGCTGTCTCTTCCGAACATTGTCGTAACAGTTCCGCATACATCCTGATTCTTCGGTATATTTCCGTTGTAGTCATCGTATATTATAATCTTTGGTGGGGTGGAGCTTATAACCGTTGGTGACTCATTGCGGATGTCCGTTATTTGTAGTTCACTCACACCGCGTTTGTCAGGCGTGTCACTCTGATATGCACGGATGTTCCCATCGGGCATTAGCTTGAATGCTATGTTTTCACTTCTCTTCCTCATATCGGTTCGCACACTACAATAAAACTCGACACCGCCCTAATGGTTGGGAATGTATGATTGCTATGCGTTTCAAGCGTTAAATTATAACCGTATGTGCTGCCAGCCCTTATGCTGCCTGTAAACACTTTTGTCACATCAACATCATTCGCTATTCTCAACCTTAATTTCTTCATCTTCTATTAGTATTATTAAACTACCCTTACTCACCGATGTCACTGCATTTTTATTCATACACTTCTACCACTAAAACCATCATAGTTTTCCATCCCCCCCCCTACAAGAGTATGGATGCAGTTGACGAACTGATTGAGATGGTAGCCGACTATGACACCCTTCTCGTTTCTGCTCCTTCCAAGTCCGTATTTATTCATTGTTCAACGCTTACAAAGTACATGCAATTACTGTCTATTCTTGCCTTGATTGTTCCTGCAATGTCGTTCACACACTGGTTGTATGTGTCTATCCAGAGGTATGGCTTGCTGATTTGCCCCCCCCCGCAACATCTTTTCAAGGCGAACACCGCCAGTTTTCTCTCTACTCATAATGTCCTATCTCCAACACTCCCATCCTCGGAAAATGGGCAGTCGTCACCATATTGGCAAAGCTCGCATATTCGTAGGTCGCCGTGATTGCAGGAGCGCATCCGTCCTTTGTCCGAGGGATAGGTTTGAGTTCTTCGCATATCCAATTTCCTTCATGGGGGGGGTAAATTTGTTACTCATAAACAATTATCTTGGGTTCAACGCCTGAATGGTTCCCTACACATATACATGGGGAAACGCCATTGGCATCGTACACCATTCCATTTTGTTTCGACCGATACACTTGACCGACAATTATCACTTCGGGGGGGGTGTTAATCGTTATCTTCATACAATATAAGTTTCGGTAATGAGAGGTCGGTGCATCCGATTGTTGGTGATACCCCCCTCTCAACCAATGCCTTCGATGCGTGAGCTTGAAGGCTACCTAATATCATCCATGGTACTTGGTTCATCTTTCATAAAATTATCATCAACCCTTTGACCTGGTGCCGTTCTTATTGCAAAGGAAACCCCCCCCATCTTTCGGGTTGAAGTTATGCCCATGACTATCATCCTCATCTACCCTCTGAAAATACTCCAGCATCTTGTCGGAGAGGTAGTATTTCTCATCCACCTTGTCTTCTAATACGTCTTTCAGTCGCTTTAGGAGAGGGAACGGCTTGGGGAAATGATACCTGACATTCCCAGCCAAACCTTCCAGTCCATCCATACGAATAGAAACAAGGAAGATTCTCTCTCTGTTTTGCGGAACACCAAAATCTTTCGCATTGAGCACTTGGGCAAAGTTCACATACCCCAATCGTTCCAACTCTCTTTGCCAAAGATTAAACATTCCAACAAACTTTCCGCTCACCATCGCTTTTACGTTTTCCAAACACAAGTATTTTGGTTTCTTGGCAATGACAGCATCACGAACATTCCAAATGATGGATGAACGTGTGCCAGAGCCTTCCGCAAAGCCGTGCTGCAAGCCGGCCGCTGAAATCGACTGGCATGGCGTGCTATAGAACAACAAGTCCATGTCAGGCACTTTCTCCCAATCAATCTTTGTCATGTCACCCCAATTCCTATCTGACCACTGAGGAAATAACGCATTGTGCGCAATAACAGCTGGTTGCTTCTCCAGAGGTGACTTGCTTTCAGGGTCAAACTCGCTCCATGCCACCAATTCGTAATCAAAGTCGGGATAAGTTTCTTTTAGCCGATTAAGTGCGAGGCATTGTGAATCGTAACCGCTGCATAAAGTCATTACTTTTAGTGGATTGTTCTTATTGTACTTCATAATCTTTTATGTTTTCTCATTTCCCTTATGTGATTTGCAATCTTCTGCCGTGATAGTTGCAGGATGTGGGCAATGTCGTGGATAATGCCCTTGTATCTGCCACCTTCATAATACTTCTTTATGACCTTTTCTTCGTTGGCTGTCCATTTATGATATACTGCTGTTGTTTCCATGATTTCACATTTTATTCTGATGTTTTACGTTTCTTCCAGCTTGTCTCGTTGTCTGCAATACTCTTCGTAAGTGATGCAGTTTTTACGTTCTTCTTCAAGTCGTTTCAGCCTTTCTTCCGTCGCATTCCTGTCTATCATCACGTTTCGCTCGTTCAGCACAAAGACGTTAATGGCATTGAGTATGATTTGTGGGTCAATGACCCCGTAGAAATGCCCATACCTTCCAGTAGAAAACTTATAGAAGAATAAAAGCAACTCGGATGCTTTCAGGTAGTAGAAATGCGAGTAGATGATGAATGCAGTCTTTTCTGCGATTTCGTCAGTCATCTTGTCTCTCGCACCACAGAACTCCGAGAGGGAAAAGAGTTGCGCCATCAGCCATGATGTCGGCATGTTATCTCCGTACATCATTCTCATCTCTGAAAGAGTGGGTGTGTCTTGAAAGATGCAGAGTACATTGATGTCCTCAATCGTCATTCCCTTGCACCTTGTCATGATGTAGTCTGGGTTATACTCCTGCATGAAAGCTCTTGCTTCACTCTGCTTCTTCCTCTTCGTCAGTGAATTTGTCCTCGTCTTCTGCAAGGAGTCTATTGATTCTTTCTGCATACTTTGCAGCTCTTTGTTCTTTTGTTTCAGTATTTGTCCGATTGTTTCCATTTCTCTTTAATTCATTGTTCGCCCATGTTTCGAGGCGAAGATGTGTGTCCCATGTTGCTTGTAATTCCCACCTCATCTTTGTTTGGCTCTTGTTGGGTTCAGTCCAATACTTCCAAAACGCATTGACCATATCTCTTCCGTAGGTTGCCACATAAGGTCTTAACTCATCCGTAAACGCTTGTTTTCTTGTATCAAAATCGGCTTTTTTATTTGTCAGATGTTTGTTAGTTGCTTTGTTAGTTGCTTTGTTAGTTTTCTTTTTGGGATTGATGTAACTATCATATTCACATATTGTTATGAGCGTGGTTGCTTTGTTAGTTGCTTTGTTAGTTGCTTTGTTAATCAATCCTTCTTTTGCCAAATTCTTGATACAAGTCCGGACAGTCTGCATGGATATGTCAAGCCGCTCTGTCAGTTCCTTCAAGGTGATGCTCACATTCCCTTCTTTGTCCGCTATCAGGAGCAGATGGAGAAACAGCCTCACCATGTCAGCGTTCTTGTAGTATTGCCATTCAAGCAATTTCTTATGGATGATGATGTAACCTTCCATTATGAGTGTAGATAGTCGTTTACTTCTTGGAGAAACTGGTCAAGTGAACGAATAACAACGTACTTTCCTCCTACTGATTCAATGAGTGCCTGATATTCCTTTTGGTAGGGGCTTTGCTTCCCCTTCTTGGTCTTCAACTCCATCGCAAGAAAATGGCAACACTTGTTAGGATATAGAAGAATCAAGTCGGGGAAGCCAGCACGAACACCCATCGCCTTGAACCTTGCAGCTTCAATCGCGTTCCTCTTTCCTCCGTTGGGAGAGTGATGAAGCAGACGGGCAATCTTTCGGTGTTGAAACTCAAAAGCCCTCACGCAAGATATTTGGAGTGCATCTTCGAGGTGTCTCATCAGAACGGAAGATCGTTGGTTTCTTCTGTTGGTTCATTTGCTTGTGCAGGAGCAAGAGGTGCTTGAACCGCTGGTTGTTGTTCGGCACGTTCTTGTGGTCTTGCATATTGAGGAACAGTGCCGTAGTTGGAGGTTTTGAGGTCTGCAATGTAGTATTTCAGTCCTTCTACCTGTTCGTCTTTTTTGCAGCCCACCTTGCAGTAGTGAGTGTGACCTTTGCTTGATGGCTGTCTGCGCTCCTGAATGTCAATGTTGATGAACTTGTGCGTTGTTCCATCCTGAAACGTGACCTCCTTGACGAGTTGTGGATGCTGACGGATGATGTTGCCGAGAGCAGTGAGGTCAAGCTGACCGTAGTAATTCATAAGATAGTTGTTTTTGCATTGTTGATTTTTTCTATTCTTTCTCTTTGGTATTGTTTTGCCAGTTCAATGCGTGTAAGCAGGGTGCTGCACATTTCTTCATCTTTTGGTATGCGCAGGATTTTCATTTGCTTGGATGCAGACGTGCGAGGGTCAAAAGCCACAAAATCGCAGAAGTCGCATTCTGTCACAAGGATGTTGAGCTGCATCTGAGCGTAATACTGCAAATTGTACTCCTTCAAGTCAGATGGTTGCGTGAACAAAAGGTAGTCCTGATGCACTTCTGGGTTCCATGGACATTTGATTTCAATGAGTCCTTTTTCCTCTCTAATCATTCCGTCAGGAGAGCCGCCACAAAATTTCTCAAATCCTTTAAGTGGAATGAAGCCAACTTCAAACACCTCATATCCCATGCGTTCAGCATATCGTTTCCGAGCCTCATCCTCCCAAAGTTCTCCATGCTGGACTGCGCGGTTGTTTACTTGATGCAGTTCGTTGTATTCAAGGAAAGCATTGTCAGGCATAAACCTTTCAGCCACCTTGTGATTAAGCCATGTGTAAGTGCCATCGCTGAACGGCACATCCTTTGTCGTTATTCGGGATTTAGGGTTGGCAGCTTTGTGTGCCGCCAACTCTTCATCCGTCATTGGTTCTTTGTGGTTGTTCAGCAACAGGTAGATTTCCGATGCGGTCATCATGCCCCTTCTTGCCAAGAACCATTCATCGGTTCGCTGTATCATTTCTTGCCTTTCTTTTCGATTTCTTCTTGCTGTGGAAGATTGTCAGGAAAAAGGTCTGCATCTGGATTGACCTCTTCTGCCACCACCTCCTGCACGTTCTCGTTATCCACATATTCCGTGTCAAACGCATCAATCTGCAAATCATCGTCAGTCAAAGATTCATTTGGCTTTACAACGGCTTGGTCGTACCTGATGGCTTGCTGGAGGGCAACTGATTTTGGAGCATACTTTGCAAACAATGCTTTCAGCACGGTCTTTCTTGCCATTGCGTCAAAGTCAGTTTTCCAAGGCGAGTTATATCCACTCTTATATGCTTGTGAGAATCTTCCTGCGTGTTTCTCAACTTCTTCCCTTGTCCAGAAAATTGTCTTGGAGAAGCCATTTACCAAGTCCATTCTCGCCATGTAGCCGATTACCCTGTCTGACGTTTTGGCATCCTCATCAAACTCATATTCTCCAGTAAACTTGTTCTTCTTGACAAGCTGACCTTCATACACCACCTCATCAATGATGTTCCTGAACTGACCTGAACGCTCTGCAAGCTCTATCAAGCCCTTATACCCAAGCTGGAACTGGCACTGCCCCTTGTAAGGAACAATGTATGCAAGTCCGAGTGTAGGCACTACGGGCAAATCAAGTGTTGCTGCTACCATTGCAGAGCCGAGGATGGTCATTGGGTTGCAGTTTCGGAGCATAGAGTTTCCGTTTGCCACGCTGATTACACTTGAAACGAATGATGCCGCCTTCTTCTCCGATCCGAGGACATCATTGAGTTTCTTCATAACTGCACCGCTATTCATCAACGATTGCAGGGATTGTTCTTTTTTTTGTTGAATTTCGTTTGCCATAAAGTATATGTTAATAGATTGAACTTTCTAATTTGAGACGTTTTTCTTGTCTCGTTTCATTCTCTTTGCTCTGTTGAAGGAAAAGCAGCCTTCTGCTGTCAAGTGTGCTTTCTCTTGCTCTTGTCATGTGCTTGTCAAACTTGTCGTCAGGCACAAGGACTTTGTTTCTTGATTTTTCGATGTACTCTTCCATGATTGTAATGATTATGATTAAAACTTTGCCAAACTGCACTGGACTCTACTTGAGTCAACCACACTCCTCTCTACTCAACTTAACTACGCTATATTAGGATGTTGCCATGCCATACTTAACTACACGTTGCTCCACTTCGCTCGTCTATGCACCACTTGACCACACTTTACTATATTCGGATAAAACTTTGCTACGCTCAACTTCACTGTTCTCCGCTTTACTCCACAAGACTTTTCTGGACTATACTTGTCTGGACTGCATTCGGATGTAACTTGACTAAACTACACTATACTGTACTAAACTCTACTGTACTAAACTCTACTGTACTAAACTCTACTTTATATCGTGTTATTTCTTGATTTCAGTGATTTTGTATCTTCCGTATTGCTGGCGATACGTTCCGACTCCGTATCGGCTACCTGCGTTCTGCAAGGAAAGCCATACCTCACTCTTGTTGAGCTGCGTTTCGTCAAAGTGTAACTCGCCCTCACAACTCCACTCTGGAATAATCATTCTCGCTGTCACCACCTTACTTTTCATGATGCCGACAGGACGAATATCCACATAGGTCTCTGAATGGTCAGTCCAAAGTTCTTCGGGTGTACAGCCATTGTCCTTGAACTTCAAAATAGCATCGTTAAATACAAAGACGGAACGCTGAAATTTTGCGCCCAACTTGTTCTCCTTTGCACCAGCCTCAAAACTCTTGGCTATCATGTTAGAAGGAAGAATGTACTCGCCCTTCTTATTCCAGTAGCAGGAGGCGAGAAACTTCAAGTGGAAGATTTCGTTAAGGTCTTCGTCAGTCTTGGTGCGCTTGCCTGTCAGTTCCTTCAAGGCTTTGCTGTACTCGTTCATAGGATTGACGGTCTGTGGATTGTTGAGCATCAGAGGGCATGTACCCTCCATTCTGAATTTAATACTTTTCATGATTTCACATTTTTTGAGTTAATACTATGTTTTGTTTTTCTTTTTAAGTTTCCATATCAGGTTGTTTATCTGCCTTGCCCTGTCTTGATGTCTTGCCCTTTCCGATAGGCGGTACATCTTTGCAGAGTCGGACAAATATTTGATTACCTTGCCGTAGTCGGTCTTGGTCAGTTCCATCAATCTTCTTCGAGTTCTTTTAGGATGCGTGTGCATTCGTCAACAAGTTTTTCTTTTGTTTCAAATTCTATCGCATAGATTTGCGATGCTCCTTCAACATCTATACATAACCTTTTGGGGTGATCATCTGGTACATACATTGCAACCACCTTGTCCTTACGAATAGCATAAGAACTTGTAATAATGAATTTTGCCATAATATACTGGTTTTAAGTTTTACATTTCGGATACTTCTGATTCAATAAGCTCCCATCCTTGACAATCTTCAAGCATCTGCTTGTACTTTGTCTTTTTATTGCAGTTCGGGTCTGCAATCTTCTCTTCAAGCAAAACTTTCAGTTCTTCAAGCATCTGGGGAATGCTATAACAACTTTCGTTGTATGCCTTTTCCCAGTCAGTATATGATGTATCTTGATAGACTCTGCCATCCTCTTCATCAACATCTGGCATATAGTCATTTGTTGTGACGGTTGTTGAATTGGCGAGTGTTACTTGCACTTCTACATCAAATTCATGGTCGGGAACACTTACTTCGTTGTACGGCGCGGACGGATCGTTGTACGCCCCTGCTGGAAAATAATCTCTATCTCTCATATCCTTTATTATTTTTTAGTGTTAGTGCCTGTGCGTGTGCCGATGAGAACGCTTACAGAGTCCGCAAAGGATTGTTAAGTTGTAGAAAGATTGGAACGGTCGGACTCACAGGCAAAATTATCTTCTTGTCGCCATTTTCTTCTCAATGCTGATGCCCAATTCATGAGCCAGCACCATTCATCAGGTAGCAACCCTGATGGAATAAAAAAGCATTTTGTTATTTCTAATTGCCTTCAATTATACTTCGTCTCAAATGTCAAAGAGCGTTTTTTTGGTTTGGTGGACATGCAGGATATTCTCTACGCCTACATGTCCTGGTCGGACGCTATCGGGATTATTGTGGCATCGTTATGCCAGAGAGATTGTCCTTGTTGAGTTCAAGCATCTGCTGTTTGATGTTGAAAAATGTCCGATTGATTTCCTTCTGCCTTGTTTCTAATTCAAGTCTTTCGGCATTCAAGGTTGATTTCTGCGCTTTAGCCAAGTTAATTTGTGTGGTCAAATTGTTCATCTTTTTCGTGATTGCAAGTTTCTCTTCGTTGATTGGGATGTTAAACGCTTCCCTGTCATTGTAGAGATTTCTCATGATAGTGTCTAATTCGGCTTGCGAATCGCACTTTCGGGGGGGGTACTTCTCCCAGATTTCCTGAATTGTCATGGTTTTGTTGTTTTAATGAGTTAATACTAAAATTTGGGGTAGAACTGCGTTGGAGTTCTTTTGGTTTTGTGGGTGGGTTGGGGAATCGAACCCCACTGGCTCTGGCGAGTTTTTGTTTACAGAGGCTCCCGAATCTCTGCATTGCCACCCGTAATCTCCGCTATTCTCACGAACTTCACGGAGCTGTGGTCAAGCGCATCTTGACCCAATTCATTCCACATGATAAAAAATCCTCGAATGATAGTTGAGAAAATTTATGAAAAACGTCTATATCTCTCTTGTAAGGTGTTGGCATCGAACATCAGCCTTCCCTGCATATTGTCACCAGCCTTGACGTAACCGAGCTTGTTCTTCAACTCTCTAACCCTTCTTGCTGATATTCCGAGCATCTTTGCGGCTTGGTCGGTCGTGATGAGGTTGGGTTTCTTCCGTTCCTCCATCATTTTCACCACCTCTTCCGCTATTGCCCTGATGGTGTATGTGTCAAGCATCAGTTTCATGTTCACGTTCCCTTTCCTGCTGATAGAATATTGCCACGGATGCAATGAGTGAAGGTATAGCGATAAACAGCTGGTGAATAGCCTTATATGCCACAACCGTATAGAGTGACCAAATAGCAAGTCCGAACAATGCGAATGCAAGAACACTCTCTATTGCCGTCAGGACAGACACGCCTGACATAAGCGATTGTTTCTTTTCTTTCTTTGCCATAGTTGTTTTGGGTTTATGCGTTAAACTCTTTGTTAGCATATAGTGAGTTATCTCGTTTGAGAAACAGATTGACGAAGTATTGCTGCCCTTTTCCTGTGGATATATATTTACTTATCGCCTTTTCCGTATTCTCTTTCCCGTTTATATTATAATATTTGCGCAACAAATATCTACTCACGCCTATTTTTCTCGCAAATGTACCCAATGGCAAGGATGCTCCTAAAACTGTAAGTATGGTAAATCGTCTCTGCTTAAGCCTATTCTCGCTCATTGGAATCCATTGACAATTTTCTGGAGTATAGTTGCCATTCATATCCTTCCTATCTATTGTCAATTCATCTGCATATCCATTATTTACAGCCCAACGATGGAAATTTTCATAAGACAACCAACTTTCGCATAGTGATATTCCTCGTCCACCATAATTTTTATAATTCACATTTTTAGTGTTGTAACATCTATCTTTTACACCACACCATATCGTAAATATTCTTGACTTCCCATTAGTAGTCAGACCATGTTTCTCTAACTGGGATATATGAATATCTTTTGCAAGACAACCACAACTTCGGGATTTCCCCTGAATCAACTTGCTTGATGCAACTATATGCTCATTACCACAGTCACATTTACATAACCACATGGCATTGCGATATTTATTGTAGCCAACATGCTTAATCGCCATCTGTCTGCCAAATCTTTTATTAGTCAAATCAATCAATCCCATAGCCCTGATTCTTTGTTTTTCAAAAACATATTTATGAAATATAATTGTCCTTTTGGAAGAACCTTTGGAGTCACCGTTGTTCTCATCACTCCATTCTCGCTGTGCGTTGATTTCTTCAACTCGAACAAACCCTGCTCGATGTATCTCTGCATAGGGATATTGTAATACTCACCTGTCGTTCCGAGATAGTGATTCTTACGCATCCACTCAAACAGATTGTTTTGTCCAATCTTGTAGCCGTTCTGGGTGATTATCTTGGCAAGCTCACCGATAAGACAACTTGACTGACTGCCGACGATAGCATCTGCGAACACAACCTTTGGTGCTTGCTCTTTTGTCACTTCTTCCAGCAATGCAGCCTTACTCTCTGCGAGTTGTCTTTGCTGACGTTCCTCTTTCAGAGTCTGGAGCAACTTGATTGCGTTGTCAGGGTCGGACAGGAGATTTTCTATCGTTTGTGATGTCGCATACATTCCATGCTTGCGGATGGATGGGAGGACTTCAGACGTTACCCACTTTCGGAAAGCCTTTGCTTCTGGCTTACGGCTGTCAAGGATGACATCGTACAAACCATCCTCATTCACAAAGTTTGCGTTCTGCGTTCTTCCGAGTCGGTCAATTATGATGTCGGTTGAAACGACCCCATCGTCAAGACGTTCCATAACGTGCTTTGCTTCAAGACCTAATGCCTTACATACATCTGTCAGGCAGAACAAAGGATTGTCTGCTGTTCCTGCTGTACGGATTTCTCCAAACTGCTGGTTGCTAAAAATAGTGATTCCGTTCTCCATATTATATATAATGTGTTAGCGGTTGAGAACATAACCATCCTCTTCTGCAAGAGCGTGGATAAGGATGATGTTTGTTTCATAAAACTTTTGGGTTTCGTAGTCCTTTACTCCTTCTGGCATACCGACACGCTTCACCCTTGTTACAAGAGTGCTTGCCGAGTTCATAGCCAACGCATCTTTGCAGATGAATGGTTTGATAGTTCCTGCTTTGATGTTCTTAATGTCTTCGGTACTTACGTTCATTTTTAATTTGTTTGATTATTAGTTAATTTTCTAAAAAAGCATTGCGGTTTGCAATAAATACGCTATATTTGCATCGCCAAATGAAATATACAGGTGCGGTCATTATCGCGCCCCGCTGATGCTTTGTCTTCGTTTGTTTGATTAAGACGTTGCAAAGATAGGTAGTTTTCTAATAACAACCAAACAAAAATTAGAAATATTTATAATTTTAACTTTTATTTAGAAATGCCTATGAGTGCTACAATGAGAATGAAAGAATATCTTGACTACAAAGGTATTCGTACCGCAAGTGCCGAAAAAGCCTGTGGATTAGGCAATGCGACACTTGGAACTGTGTTCAAAAATCCTGATGCCAACATCGGGAGCAAGGTTTTAGAGAAGTTTCTAAACACTTACACCGATTTGTCAGCTGAATGGCTTTTGCGTGGATCTGGCAATATGCTCATCACGGATGGTTTGAACCAAGAACAGGTATTCAAAACTCTAAATATGCCTACTAACAGCGACAAGATAATTGAGGTGTGGATGAAGTTTATGGAGCTTAACAAAGGTATGCAGGAATTATACATGCAATCAAAATAAGTTGAATTATGAAAAAAGACTACGCATTAAAAGAGGCAAAATCTATATTGAGCCAATTTAACGAAATTGTCAATAATGAAAATGTGTTACCAGGCTTTCCTTATAAAACAGAAAATGTTATTAGGGAGTTTGTTCATCTTGTTTATGCTTATGATTCAAATCTTCCTTTAAACGATAGTATAAAGAACATAACATTTAATTTATCGGAAAAAGATGTTGAAAAGATAAGATATTATATGGAGTTCTTTATACATTATTTGGATGACTATTCATAACATTATCTACAAATTCTCTACCCCAATGAAATAACAAAAACCACAACAAACTGAAAAGCAACCGAAAAGCGAAGGTGTGCAATTATCCCTCACTTTCCGCGAAAGGGGTTGCAAAAGCAATCCTTTTTTTGTCGGAAAGAACCACCACTGATTCACCGATTTTTTAACAACGAATAAAACGAATGACACGAATCTTTTTCTTTTCAATGCCGTGGGACGGCAACGAAGGAAAACGAATGGAGGGTGTTTGCCGCAATCTCTTATACCAAACGCACGTTAATTGAGCGATTCATATCAACAGACTTTCTCCTTCTTTGCTTATTTTCCAGAAATCCACATTTAATCCTTCTGCAAATTCCTTGAAACGCCATGCAGATTCGAAGCCGCTGGCCACGAAGTGCATGGGGACGAACAAACCCACTTTGAAACGCTTGATGAACTGACGACCACCGAGTGTGTAACCGTTGCCTATACGACCATCAACAGGAAACATCACGATGTCAAAACTGTCCGTCACCTTGCGGATGTCCTTCAGTTCGCCCAAGTATTGTTTTTCATGGGCAACAGGGTCAATGTACTCTTCAAACTCCTCGCTATAGATGGACTGACCAGGCACGGCATCGGGCAAAAACCTGGCATACCAATTGCAAAGGTCGCCTGCATGGAAGATTCTTTTCCCCTCTATTTCGACATTCCATGAAACACCGCTGTCGGTGCTTCCCAATGCTTTGACGGAAACAAATTCGTCCGACCACGAGGCACCTTTGGCTAACCATGCATCGGCTTCCTCCTTGTTGGCTCTTCTGTGTCTGAGAATATCCTTGCTCAGGATATAGGTGATGTTTTCTTTCTGCTTTCTCCACTCGAAGATTTCTCTTGTGAAGTGGTCTTCATGGAAGTGACTGGAGAAAACATAGAGAGGTTTTCTGCTCTGAAGAACTGATTCAACAACTTGAGCAGGATCCATCCAATAATCGAATAACAGGATGGATTTCTCTGCTTCAAGCACAAAGCCACTATGGAATATGTAGGTCAGTTTCATTTCTTACTTCTTCATCCACTCCTTGCCAGCATTCCATGCTTTGCCCACCTTCTCACCTGTGACATAATAGCCATGCTGGAACTGGTCGAAGATGAGGGCATTTAGCTTTTCGGGGGAACTCTTCGGCGCTAATCTGATTCTGATAAATACTTTGACCGAATAGCCTTTGGAAGTTTCGATGCAATGAGTTGGTATGACTCTTTAATCAACCCCTTTACTATTGCTTCGTCCATTTCTTCATAATAGACATCACTCCAGTGAGTCTTGTTCCAATGGAAGGCAGGTGTCACAGCAGAGAATTGTTCTCTAAGTTCGATATTCCTGTCAGGAGATAACTTCAAGGCAATTCTTGAAACTCCGTCCTTCATATCATACCTGCCACCGCCTAACCATAGGCAGACAAATATCTTTCCTTCCAAGCGAAAGTTAAGGATGTCTTCACCAAATGCCTGGTCTTCTGTCACTCCTGAAAGTGATAACGTGTACTCTCTAACCTCTTCAATATTCATACCCAATCAAAATCGACATCTCCAGCTCCAATCTCGAAGTGATATTTGGCAATGCCTAAATCTATCTTACTATAACCAATCATGGAAAATCCTTTCTTGGCTCGTATCTGATGGCGATTGTTCATCATGCCGAAATACTCAAACGAGAACTTCTGCTGGTTTACGGCTGTAGGAGCAAGCAAAGCTGCTTCAACACCTTTCTTAAACCATGACGGAGTGATGTCACTGGCATTGCTCACATGCTCGACGGTCTTGATTTTATGGCTGACGCCTTGTGTCTCACCATAGCCAATGGCAATGTAACAAGCAATCTTCTCGTCTTCGCCAAGCACATACGTTCCTGGCACTTTCGAGTAGGAAAGACCAACCCAACAGGTGTTTAATCCAAGTGTCTGAGCCAACAGCACCAGATGCTCACCATAGTAGCCTATGCGTTCATCAAAGTCTTCGGCTTTCTTTCCTGCCATGACTATGTAGTTGTTGGCATTACGGAACTTGCCGTATTTTGCCAAAGTTCCCTGAAATGCCTTTGGCTCGTTAAGGATGAGTTGCAGATGGAGTTGTCCTTCCTTGTTCAACTTGACAATTTCATCTTCAAGCACCTTGACGATTTCATCGCTCAATGGCAGGTCTTTGTATGCCCTTACACTATGCCGGGCTTCAATAGCTTCTTGCAGTGTCATATTATCGTATTTCTTCAAGTTCTCCTGTTTCAGAATCAAAGGCGGTGCGGATAAAACGGTTATCACCTCCCTTGAAATGTTTGAATTACCGGATGCCATCTTTTGGCAAAGGGTGTTCCATCAGCAGCTTCTCAATCAAAGGCACATACCAAACACGGACTTCCTCTTCTGTAGGAGTGTGACCTCCTGGGAAGTGGAACGACTTGCTGTAATGCTCCAAGAAGAGCGGTTCAAAGTGTGCCAGCGTGTCCTGTTCGCCGAACAATCCCCATACACACTCTGTGTAATTCGGATTGCAATTGTTGAACTGTATGGATTCCAGTTTGGCAAACTCTTCAATCAAAGCCTCGTCGATGACGAACTTTTGTTTTTTGTCTTTTCTCGGAGATTTATACTGATGTTCACCTATGCGTTGCTTCAGAAAATCCGTCATCTGGAAATGAGGATTGCCAAGTAAGGCTGGTATGCCCACGATAGGAGCCAGCATCTGAGCATAGAATGCACCACAGCTGTTGCCCACCAAGAGGTCTGGTTTCTCGCGGTCAATCAACTCACGAATAAAGTTGATGGCTTCCTTTGGGTGCATGGGCAAATCTGGAGTAAGCACCAGCACACGACCATCAAAATAGTCATGTAATGCCTGAGCTGGCACACATTGACCACTGGCATAGAATCCATGAAGGAACAGAATCTTCTTCATTCGGTCAACAATTCATTCTTTTGTCACAATTTCAATACAAAGTTAAGAATAATCAGTGGAAAATTACGATATTTGCAGCCAAATACTTTGAACTTTGTTGTCAATCACGACAAAAAACACATAAACGTTGAGATAATGGAATATAAAAAGATTGGTGAAACATACTATATCAGGATGGATCGTGACGATGAGGTGATAGCGAACATTCTTGATGTCTGCCGTAAGGAGTCAATCCCCTCAGCAGTGTTTTCTGGAATAGGTGGTTGCAAGAGTGCCGACCTGCAGGTGTTCATTCCTGAGACTGGATGTTTTGAGAATGAGAAGATTGAAGGAATGCTTGAATTGGTGTCCATGAATGGCAACGTAGTCTCTGATGATGAAGGTCAGCTTTATCACCACACTCATGCATTGTTCTCCTACAAGAGGGATGGTCGGCACGGAATAGCAGGAGGACATCTGAAATCGACGACGGTGCTCTATACAGCTGAGATAGAACTTAGACCTACTGTTGGAGGAGCCATCGGAAGGCAGTTTGATCCTGAGACTGGCACAGAATTTTGGAAATTCAAATAACAAATGCACTCACCTTCGCACATGGTCAACCGACTGACATGGAGAAAATGATGAAGTGGTGAGCACACAAAGAAGAACATAAAAAACAACGATAATGAAAAGAGCAAAATTATGGATGATGGCCGCCATCCTTTTATGCTGCGGCACAAGTGTACTGACATCGTGCAATGACTACGATGACAATACGGCATCTCAGTCGAGCGATATATGGGATGCAAAGACGGGTACATTGATTGTCAACTCCAATCCCGGGAAAAATGCCTACAAGGGACGTACAGACATCAAGAAATTGATCATCAGCAATGACGTGACGAGCATCGGTGACAGTGCTTTCTTCAACTGCGACATCAGCGTGATCGATTTGCCAGCCTCTGTGGTCCGCATCGGCAGCGAGGCATTCTCTGGGGATGATGCGCCTCTGCAAATGATAACCATCAACGCAAAAGATTGCGACTGGGGTACCCATCCATTTTTCGAGAGCATTTTAGTTAACATCTATGTTCCAGCAGAGGCTGTAGCCAAATATGAAACCAAATATCCTAACTATAAAAAACAGCTACGCCCCATTCCCGAAGCCGTGCGAACTGGCAATGTGATAGAATGGGATGGAGCCCTCTGTGACTACACATGGGACACTATCTTGTACGCTGAAGACGGCAAGAACGTAACAGCCCACAACTCTCAAGGCGGCATAACGGTCACCTTTAATGGTACAGAAGAAGACAGTGGGTTCGGCATATGGGGTATTCATCTTATTAAAGGTGAGAAACTGACTTTCACCTCGATGGTGGGTGAAATTTCCCAAATCAAGATACAGGTAGATCCTTATGTGTCTGAATTTGAGGATGAGCGAGGCATTCCAGTAGCCGAAGGCTGGACATGGAACAATGAAAAGAACACATTCACATGGCAAGGCACACCATCTGACGCTGTTGACATGATTGCCAGTGACGATATTGACATGGACAAAATAGAAATCAGCTTCACATTAGACAATTGAGCATGAGCAAGAATAGAACTGAACAACCCAAAATCGCATCTGGCAGAATTGATATTCTGGAAGATGATGAGATATTTGTATTTGGAAGTAACCTCGCTGGTCATCACATGGGTGGTGCCGCAAGAATCGCCAACATGAAATTCGGTGCTGAATGGGGTGTCGGCGTTGGACTTACTGGTCATTCTTATGCCATCCCCACCATGCAGGGAGGTGTTGACACCATCAAACCGTACGTTGATGAGTTCATTGAGTTTGCAAAAGCTCACAAGGAATATCAATTCCTCGTCACACGGATTGGTTGTGGCATTGCAGGTTTTACGGATGTTGAGATTGCGCCCTTGTTCAAAAAGGCAGTGGATGTTGACAACATATACCTTCCAAAGGAGTTTTACAACATCCTCGTCACACCCTGATTTTAACGCGAGTTCGGTATAAAAGGTTGCGCCGTTGGCGCCGAAGTCTTCGGCAGCAACGGCGCAAATTATCAATTCCCAATTCTCTCACTGTTGTGCCAGAAATTCTTCTGCTTTGACAATGGAATCGAGTTTGCCCACATCGAGCAATTGAAGCTGAGGGTCGAAGTGACCCTTGATGTCCACCTTGTCGCAAATGGAGAGGTAGAAGTCGATGATGGAGAATTTGCCTTGCCATGAATCCATGAGGGGCAAGAGAGAGGGATGGAACACCTGAATGCCGGAGAAGGCGTACTTGTTTAGTTGACAGTTGACAGTTGACAGTTGACAGTTGCTTTCCAACGCCTTAATTTCAGGAAAGGGAGACTTCACTTCGCCTGTAGCGATATTGATCCACCCGACAAGACGGTCATCCTTGTCGAAAAGAAGGTAGCGCTGGGTGTTGCGCTGAGAAACAAGGAGGGTTGTGGAGGTGGCATTGTTGTAGAGGGAAAGGAGGGCGGCATTGGAAAGAATATCGACGTTATGAACAAGGATGGGCTTGTCGTTGGAAAAGAGGCGTGCAGCCTTCTTCAATCCCCCACCCGTCTCGAGCAACATATCTGTCTCATCGCTAAACTTGATGTCGATGCCGAAGCTATCATTGGCTTCTACAAAGTCGATGATCTGCTGGGCAAAGTGATGAACGTTGATGACGATTTCCGTCACACCGATGCTCTTCAGTTTCTCTATCAGAATCTGTACGAGCGGTTTACCATTGACAGGCACCATCGCCTTGGGCATAGTGTCCGTAAGGGGTTTCAAACGAGTGCCAAGACCGGCTGCAAAAATTAGTGCATTCATTTCAATACTTCTGTGATGTTTTGTTCACGGTGACAGATGTGCACCTCTACACCGAACTTCTCGTGAATATGTTCTGCCACATGTTGGGCACAGTAAACGGAACGGTGACGACCACCCGTGCATCCGAAGGAGATTTGCAGATGAGTGAAGCCACGTTCTTGGAAACGTGCGACATGGAAATCGACAAGGCGATAGACGCTTTCGAGGAAGGTGAGGATTTCTCCATCCGCTTCGAGGAAGTCGATGACGGGCTGGTCAAGTCCTGTGAGGGGTTTATATTCTTCGTAACGTCCAGGATTGTGAGTGCTGCGACAGTCGAACACATACCCACCTCCGTTGCCGCTTTCGTCAGCAGGGATTCCTTTTTTGAAAGAGAAGGAATAGACGTTGACTACAAGAGAAGACCCCCTCTGTCCTTTGGACATCTCCCCCTCTATGGGGAGACCATGCGACGTGTTAGCCGATAGAAGGTAAGTGGTGTCGTTTTGGAGATAGGCAGCGACTTTGGCTTTCTTAGCATCTTCTTCTGCCCTACTCTTTTCTTCGTTCTCATTGAGGACAATGAGTGATTCTGCCACCTCTTTGAGATAAGGATAAGGATTGCAAGTGCCTAAAGAAACCTCTTTATGCAAGTTGGTGATGGCAAGCGGAATACTGTTGGTGAAATAGGCTTTCTTTTCCCATAAACCACGATAGCCGTATGCACCTAACACCTGCAAGATGCGGAAGAGTACAAAGAGGTGGAGACGGGGGCGGAAAGTTGACAGTTGAGAGTTGACAGTTGACAGTTGACAATTGACAGTTGAGAGGTGAGAGTTGAGAGTTGACAATTGACAGTTGAGGGCTTGGAGATATTCTTCGATGAGGAGGTTGCGAACATCATCGGAGAATTTGGCAGATGACTGCCAGAGAAAGGAAGCCACATCGTAGTAGATGGGTCCTCGACGACCACCTTGAAAATCGATGAAGTAAGGTTTGCCATCCTTCAGCATGATGTTGCGCGATTGGAAATCACGATAGAGGAAGGTGTCTGCCTGCTCCATCAGCAAATCGTCTGCCAACTGTTCGAAATCTTGTTGCAGTTTGAACTCGTTGAACTCGACACCCTTGAGTTTGAGGAAACAGTATTTGAAGTAGTTGAGGTCGAACATCACACTTGTCCTGTCCATCTCTTGCTGAGGGAAGCAATGCGTGAAGAATTCTGATGCCGTTTGGCTGACAATGGGCAGGAACTGGAAACGGGGCAATTCGCGGATGGTTGCCTTCAGCGCATCAAGAGCAATCTCATCCAATGTGCCATCCTCCTGACGATGCTGAGCCATGAAGGCAGAGAGTGAGAGGTCGCCACAATCTTCCTGCAGATAGACCATGTGGTCATCTGACACCGCCAACACGGCAGGAACGGGCAAGTTGCCTTGTTTGAAACGCTTTGACAAATCGATGAACGCTTCGTTTTCTTCCTGATTGGTGCCAATGACAGCGATGAGACTCTCACCTTCGCCCTCTACACGGAAGTATTGACGATTACTGCCTGCACCAGCCAAAGGGGTGATGCGTTGAGGCTCACGACCTGTCAAATCCTTATATAATTGAGCTATTCTTTCCATACCTTATTCTTTTCTTTTCCAAATGCTCATCACCTTTCCATAGACAGCAACGATGTTGAAAATGCTGACAATGACCAGCAAGCAAACACCAACGAGGAGTGCTTGTGTGATGCCTGGCACTTCAAGGTCGGGGAAGAAGTTTTGGAACATGTCAAGATAGTAGTTTCTGACCACACACATGATGATGACGGCAAGTATGAGCACAAGCACGTTCAACCCAACGGTGAGTGCCTGATAAGGGAAGGACACCTTTGCTGGAGAATAACCAATCAGCAGAAGATTTTCGAGTTTCGTGCTGTTCTTCTGCACCAAGAGAAAGACGCTGAGCATCAGGATGTAGATGGAGAGGATACTGATGACAACACCCACCACCATGACAATGCTGACGATGACTCGCAGGATGAAGGTGGTCTTGGAGGCATCGAGTTTGTCTTCGTCTGTCTCGTAATCATGATCTTGCAGATAGCTGGTGATGCGGTCGTCGGTGGGATTGTTCACCTCCACAATCAAACGTGTGGGTTCTTTCACTGCTTCTGCATTGGCATACTTCTCGTTCGCCCACCGCATGAATGACTCTGGCACCAGAATCGTGTTCAAGCGTGAGGAGAAACCAACAATTCTGCCGTCAAACTCATCCTGCTGACCTTCACCTCCTATCTGGATGTTGAGTTTCATGGCACCCAAAATGCCTTCGCTGAGCTTGGGAAGTCCCTTACCTTGCGCATAGCCGAAATTGTAGAGGTCAAGGTAGTTCTTTGGCAGAATGATAGGAATGTCCGTGCTTCCTTCTTCGTAATGCCACGCCTCACTCTCCACATCGACAAAATCATCAGGAACACTCTCGAAGAACATCTCGGTGGAAAAGCTGACAAAGCTTTCCACATCGAAACGTGCCTTCACATTGAAGGAACTGGGGGTGAAAGCTCCCAGACGCTCCACGAAAGGCTCAGCTTTCAGTTCGTCAATGTCGTCAGAACTGAACGTGCTCTGCCCTCCTGTCAAACCTGAAAGTGCACCAATCTTTTTGTTGACAATGAGATAGTCAGCCTTCATGAAGCTGTCTTCATTGTCAAGTGCCTGATAATCGTTATAGAACTGCACACCCAACAGGATGATGACCACACCCACCAAATTGGCGAAGAAGAAGCCGACAAACTGCGGAATGCTGATGTGTTGACGTAAAAGTTTCCAAACTAATTTCATCTTCTTCACGGTTTAGAGGTTAAACACTTGATCGTAAGGCAATTCGATGTGCTTGCCGATGCTGGTCGTGATGATGCCAGCACCCTGCTTCTTTGCCTCGGTGGTCATGATGTCTCCCATGATGGCAGCGTTGGTATCGTCAAGGTGACTGATGGGTTCATCAACAAACAGGAAATCGAAGGGCTGGCAAAGGGCACGAATCAGTGCTACGCGTTGCTGCTGTCCAAAAGACATACGTCCCATCTTGGCATTGAGTTTGTCGGTGATGCCCAACATCTCGAACCATGCCAGAATCTGCTCTTTCGTCTGATAGCCCGTCAACTTGTTCTTGATGTCCACATTCTCCCATGCTGTGAGTTCGGGAAACATACGAAGCTCCTGCCACAACAAAGCGAAGTGCTTTTGGCGGATTTCCGTCCAATGTGCCACAGCATATTTGCGGATGTCCTCACCATCAAAAAGTATCTTGCCCTGATAGTCGTGACGGTAGCCATAGATGTAGCTGCACAAGGAAGATTTTCCTGTGCCCGAATTAGCTTCCACCAAGTAGATGCGCCCCTTCTCAAATGTCACTTCCTTTTGCCAAATGTCACTCACCACGTCGGTACGATTCTGAAATACATTTGGCAATGTATCAATCAGTTGAATTCTGTTCATTAAAGCAATTGTTTCAAGAAGTTCTCACCTTTATCTTTTAGCTCGATGGTCAAGGTCACCTCGTCAATTGAAGAGGATTTAACCACGACTGACTGCAATTCGCCAAGTGGTTCCACCAAGAACGACATACCTGACTGCTTGGCAAAATCAACTAACGGAATCTTCTCGATGTCCACGTAAATATAAAACTTGTTTTTCTTGATGTCATCCTTATGAGCCGCCAACGAATGGATACCACCCTTCCCACCACGAACGGCATTTTCGGAAGAGAGGAAAAGGTCATCGCTCTGCACGCCCCACAGATAAGAATCGCCGTCCATCGTGAGGGCATATTGATTGTCACCACGGCTGTTCATCGAGATGCCGTAATCCTTCATGCTTGCCTTCCAATCATCCACATCCTTCAGGAAATCGGAATTCTTCAACTCTGCATACATCACATATTCAGGCATATTCTCCAAATCGCCATCCTCTGATTGCAACTCCAAAGCCACATCACCATTCACAGCTCTGAGCATCTGCTCGATGTCAACAGCACGTTCCAGCATGAAAAGCATCTCCTTGATGGACTTGTTTTCCTTCAGTTTACCCAATGCCCATTCACCTTTCACATTCGCTCCCATCCACACTAACGTATTGGCAGACACACAATCAATGTACTTTCCATCTATCGTGCCGAAGTTCTTGTCAGCCTCATCCAACAGCGCCTTCGCCTTGTCTGTCTTACCCCATGCTTTTGCCTTGAACGAAGCCTGACCATTCTCGAAGTTCAGACACATGATGGCATCCAAATCTTTCATGTCGATTTCAGCAGGCATAAATGCTTCCAACACATAAGCAAGGATTTCCTCGCCCCACTTTCCGCTTGTATATGTAACCACATCATCATCCTCATCGTTCATGCGCGAGAATGCTTCAGTGCTGGCAAAACTGTCATCTTCCTTGAGGGACATGAGTTCATGCGCCATACGGTTAGTGGCAGAAGTGCCTTTGCCCTTCAACGAAGCCAAAAGCAGGAAGGATTTGCTGTCGTAGGAATAAGAAATATCGTCAACCAAAGAGCCACACATCAGCCCATCCTTTTCGACAGGTTTCGATGC